>Ga0207720_100579_pt1 | contig 22562 bp, 43 predicted proteins | sample A23P2SouthBayCA_2_FD_187751 | JGI IMG/M metagenome (GOLD analysis project Ga0207720, IMG submission 187751) | Aerobic enrichment media microbial communities from Eden Landing Ponds, California, USA - A23 E3 (2) (SPAdes) | ecosystem: Environmental > Aquatic > Marine > Unclassified | place...
GGGGGGGAATCCTCATGTTTCGTCCGGACCTGAACCGAGGAGGGCGACCCATATAAGCCCGTTGATCGGGCCGGGCGTCGCCCACGTCGAGCGTGTGGTCCGGGACCGAGGGCACCGTCGCCCTCGCCGCGCTTCGCATTTCATGCAGAGAGGAGGTGATTACTTAACCCCGTTGGTTTCCGCCGAAATCGGCAGACGGGTTGATATTTGCGTGGCGATCCCTGTCGTGGGAGTCGACGACACACCCCCCGATTCGGCCGGTGTGGACGGTCGCCGTCCGTCCTCCGGGGTGGTTTATAAGGATGGGGCGTGCAATTGGGCGCATACGATGAGTGACCCGGCAGATTCGATAGAGATCCAGAACGTGGTGGCGTCGACCGGCATCGGGCAGGAGCTCGATCTCGAAGCGCTGGCGGAAGACCTCCCCGGGGCCGACTTCAACCCCGACAACTTCCCGGGGCTGGTCTACCGGACGCAGGAACCGAAGGCGGCCGCCCTCATCTTCCGCTCGGGGAAGATCGTCTGTACGGGCGCGAAGAGCATCGACGACGTTCACGAAGCACTCGGCATCATCTTCCAGAAACTCCGTGACCTCCAGATACCCGTCGAGGAGAGTCCGGAGATCACGGTCCAGAACATCGTCTCCAGCGCCGATCTGGGCCACACCCTCAACCTGAACGCCCTCGCCATCGGCCTCGGGCTGGAGGACGTGGAGTACGAACCGGAGCAGTTCCCCGGGCTCGTCTACCGCATGGACGATCCGGACGTGGTGATCCTGCTGTTCGGCAGCGGGAAGATCGTCATCACGGGCGGGAAGCGGACCGCGGACGCGGCCGAGGCGGTCGGCGTGATCGTCGACCGCATCGACGACCTCGGTCTGCTGGGGTAGGAGAGACGGGTCACAACTCGTTTCTCCGTCGAGGGCGTACCGATCCCGATGACCGACGAGTCCGCGGACGGCGGTCCAGCCGTCACCCTGGAGTCGTTCCACGACGCGCTACAGGAGGAGGGGCGCCCCGTCGCCACCGCCCAGCAGATCGCCCGTCGAGTCGGGTGTTCGCAGGCGGCCGCGAGCGAAGCCCTCGACCGACTGGTCGCCGACGGCGACGTACAGCGCCTCGACGTCGAGTCCGATCCGGTCGTCTGGTACCCGAGCGAGTGGAGCCGCCTCGCCGAGCGCGAGCGCGTGATCGTCTTCCCCGAACGGCGCGAACTCGTCGTCGACCAGCCGACACAGTACACCCGTGCACAGCTCTCGCGGGTCGCCCACCTCGTCGACACCTCGGGGACGAAGGGCTACCTCTACCGTATCCGACAGGAGGACGTGTGGGCCGCCCCCTTCGACGGCCTCGACGCCCTCCTGCGGACGCTCCGCACCGTCCTCCCACGACGGTCCCCCCATCTGGAGGAGTGGATCGAGCGCCAGTGGACCCGCGCCCGCCAGTTCACGCTCACGACCCACGAGGACGGCTACACCGTCCTCGAAGCGGCGAGCGAGAGCCTGATGGGCAACGTCGCCCGCCAGAAACTCGACGAAGAACAGCTTCACGCCCCCATCTCCGACACGGAGAGCTGGGTGGTCGAGGGGAGCGAGGCGACGATCAAGCGGGTGCTCTACGAGGCGGGTTACCCCGTCGTCGACGAACGCGACCTCGAGACCGGCGATCCGCTGGACGTGGACCTGACGACGAGCCTCCGCGACTACCAGCGCGACTGGGTAGACCGCTTCCTCGATCAGCGGGCGGGCGTGTTCGTCGGCCCGTCGGGGAGCGGGAAGACCGTCGCCGCCATCGGTGCCCTCGCGGCCGTCGGCGGCGAGACGCTGATCCTCGTCCCGAGTCGCGAACTCGCGGGGCAGTGGCGGGCGGAGCTTCTCGAACACACGACGCTCGACCCCAGCCAGATCGGCGAGTACCACGGCGGCGAGAAGGAGATCCGCCCCGTGACCGTCGCCACCTACCAGGTCGCGGGCATGGATCGCCACCGCGCGCTCTTCGACCGGCGCGAGTGGGGGTTGATCGTCTACGACGAGGTCCACCACATCCCCAGCGAGGTGTACCGCCGGAGTGCGGACCTCCAGAGCAAGCACCGCCTCGGCCTCTCGGCGACGCCAGTCAGGGAAGACGACCGCGAGACGGACATCTACACACTCGTCGGGCCGCCTATCGGCACCGACTGGGACGCGCTCTTCGACGCCGGCTACGTGCAGGAACCCGAAGTCGAGATCCGGTATCTCCCGTGGGCGAACGACGAGGAGCGGAACGCGTACACGAGCGCGGAACCGCGGGCGAAACACCGGATCGCCGGCGAGAACCCCGCGAAAGTCGACGAGGTGCGCCATCTGCTCGCGGAACATCCGACGGCGAAGGCGCTCGTATTCGTCGAGTGGCTCGATCACGGCCGCGAGATCGCCGAGACCGTCGGCGTTCCGTTCATCTCGGGCGAGACCCCGCACCACGAGCGCGACCGCCTGTTTCGGGAGTTCCGGGACGGCGAGCGCCGAACCCTCGTCGTCTCCCGCGTCGGCGACGAGGGGATCGACCTGCCGAACGCCGAACTCGCCGTCGTCGCCTCCGGTCTCGGCGGGTCGCGTCGACAGGGCGCCCAGCGCGCCGGGCGGACGATGCGCCCCGCCGGGAGCGCGACGGTGTACGTCCTCGCGACCCGCGGGACGAGCGAGGAGGAGTTCGCCCAGCGACAGATGCGCCACCTCGCGGAGAAGGGGATCCGCGTGACCGAGCAGGGAATCGACTGAGACGGAGACGGTACCCGTTACAGCACGTCGGCCAGCGCGTCCATCGCTCGTCCGACGCGGTCGGCGTCGGCGTTGTACCCCATGTGCCCCACGCGTAGAACGTCGTCCGCGAGGTCGCCGAACCCGGTCGAGAGCGTCACGTCACTCTCGTCGCGGAGCCGTTCCTGTAGCTCCGTCGCTCGCCCCGGCACCGAGAACGCGGTGACCGTCGGCGAACTACGACCGGGGTCGGGGAACGGGTCGAGACCGAGCTCGGCGCCCCGTTCCCGACAGGAGGCAGCCACCTCGCGGTGGCGCTCGTAGACGGCGTCGAGACCCTCCTCGACGAGCAGGTCGAGCGCCGCGTGGAGGGCGACCACGAGCGTCGTCAGGTGGGTGTAGGGGTAGGGTTGTTCGGCCTCGTGCCACGGGAGCAGGTTGGTGTACAGCGAGTCGGGATCGCGAGCCTCGATCCGCGTCCACGCCGCGTCGCTCACCGAGCAGATGGCGAGCCCGGGCGGCGCGCTGAAACACTTCTGGGACGCGCCGAGACAGATGTCGATCCGGTCGGTCGGAACGGGCACCCCGCCCACCGAGGAGACGGCGTCGACGACGGTCAACACGTCGTTGGCTTCGAACAGATCGAGCACAGGACCGAGATCGTTGAGCGTCCCAGTCGGCGTCTCGCAGTGGACCATCGTCGCGAGGTCGAAATCGCCGTCGTCGAGCGTCCGCTCCAGATCCGCCACCGGGAGCGGGTCGTCGTAGTCGGCGTCGACGAGCGTCGCCTCGCCGCCGTAGCTCTCGACGAAGTCCGCGAACCCGTCGCCGTACGGCCCGTTCGAGAGACAGAGGACGCGGTCACCGGGCGCGACGGTCGAGGCGATGGCGGCTTCGAGTCCGAGGATACCCTCGCCACCCATCACGACCACCTCGTCGTCGGTGCCGAACACCGTCGCCAGCCGCTCGCGGAGCGCGTCGTAGCGGTCGGCGAACGCGGGGTCGACGTCGGGGTTGATCAGTTCTTCGCTCATCACCTCGCGGACGGACGGCGGCAACGCCGTCGGGCCGGGCGTCAGGAGCATACGCCACCTACCGGTCGTGTCGGCTTGTAACTGCGGTTCCTCGACGAGAAGGCACATGAGCGGGGCGGGTCTATCGGAGTCCATGACCGGGAAACTGGATCGGGAGACCCTGTCGGAGCTCGTCCTCGCGCGGACGGGAGCGGCGAATCCGGACCTACTCGCCGGGCCGGCGTTCGGCGAGGACGCCGCGGCGATCCGGGTCGGCGGGGAGACGCTGGTCGTCAGCACGGACCCCATCTCGCTCGCGGCGGAGCGGATCGGCCAGTTGGCCGTCGCCGTCGCGTCGAACGACGTCGCCGCGTGTGGCGGGCGCCCCGAGTTCCTCCTCTGTACGGTGCTTCTCCCGCGCGCCGACACGACCGTGCTCGATACGATCACGGGACAACTCGACGCCGAATCGACGCGGCTCGGACTCACCATCGCCGGCGGCCACACGGAAGTCGTCGCCGGTCTCGACCGGCCGCTCTGCTCGCTCACCTGCTTCGGCGTCGCCGACCGGTTCGTCTCGACGAGTGGGGCCGCGCCCGGCGACCGGATTCTGCTCACGAAAGGCGCGGGCATCGAGGCGACGGGCGTCCTCGCCACCGACTTCCGGGACCGTCTCGACCTCCCGGCGGAGACGCTCGACCGGGCGACTGCCGCGCTCGACGACCTCAGCGTCATGCCCGAGACGGCCGTCCTCGCGCCGGTCGCGACGGCGATGCACGATCCGACGGAAGGCGGCGTCCTCGAAGGGTTGATCGAGATAGCACTGGCATCGAGAACGACCCTCGACGTCGACCGCGACGCCATCCACGTCCGCGAGGAGACCCGCGCCGTCTGCGACGCCCTCGACGTCGACCCGCTTCGCGTCCTCGGCTCCGGCGCGTTGCTGGCGACGGTCGGCGCCGACGACGTGGACGACGTGTCGAACGCGCTGGCCGAGGAGGGGATCGTCGCCGCCGAGATCGGTCGGGTCGAGCGAGGCGAGGCGAGCGTCAGAATCGGCGGCCGGCGCTACACCGAACCGATCCGAGACGACATGTACGCCCTGTGGGACGAGTGACGCGACTCACTCCTCGAAGTCGGGTTCGGTCCAGCGGTCGACGGGATCGACGGTCGAGAGCGCGTGTTCGACCGCCTCGTCCGTGTAGTCGTACTCGTCGAGCGCGAGATAGAGGCGTTTCCAGCGGGCGCTCACGTCGGTCTCTCCCTCGGGACCGACGCGCGCACCGTGGACCCGGAAGAACGGCGAACTCCGGTTCAGCCGCGCCCCCTCGCCGGTGTGGCCGTCGAGGGCGACGTCGTACCGGCCGCCGGCCGAGAGGTCGTCGTCGGTGACCGGGAAGGTGTGACTGGGCTCCTCGTCCCGCGCGCGCGCCTCGGCTCGTCGCTTCGCGACGGCGTGGAACGCGTTCACCGCGTTCGCCCCCTCGCGGGCGCCGCGGGCACGGGCGACGACCAGCGCCGCCTGCACCGCCGCCATCTGCCCGCGCCGGGAGTCCATCTCCCAGTTCTCGGCCAACTCCTCGTACCGGCCGACGAGGAGGGCGGCATCCGCGTCGGCTTTGAGGTCCTCGACGACGAAGGTGTTCAGCCGGTCCCAGAGGTTCCAGCCGAACCCCGAGCGGGCGAGTTCCCAGGCACACCACGCCGACACCTCCTCGTCGCCGCGACGGATCGCCTTCTGGAGCAGGCTGACGACCGCGTAGCGGTTGAAGCCGCCGTCGGTCTCGTCCGCGCCCGTCTCCTCGCCGAAGTCGTTGGTGCCCGTCGCCTCCGGCGCATCCGTCTCCAGTTCGCCGTCCGGTCCGAAGGTGGCCTGTCGCTCCTCGTCCATGCGCGTGGATGGCGACCGCCCGACGAAAGGGTTCGGATCGGACGGCCGGGTAAATGAGAATCCTTAAGTCCAGTCTATCGATTAGAGTTAGGTGCCCGCCCTTAGCTCAGACTGGTAGAGCAGCCGACTGTAGATCGGCTTGCCCCCCGTTCAAATCGGGGAGGGCGGATACGAAATAAAGCCGACGTCGACGGGGTCGGCCAGTCGACGTCATTCCAGATCACCCAGTTTCTCGCGGCGCTGTTCCATCCGTTCCCGAGGCGTCCGTTCGTCGTAGTAGTCCTCGATCACTTCCTGCGTAGCGTTGACTCGCGCCGACACCACCTCGGCCGGGATGTCGAGCCCGCGCATCCGCATGATCGCCGCCGCCCGCACGTCGTGGGGCGCGCGACTCGACGGACACCGCGACGCGCGCCCGGTTTTCATCGCCTCGCAGGCGTCCGGGTCGCGGTCGTGCGGGCACTCGCCGTACTCGCAGGGGCGGGTCATCCGATAGACGGTGTCCCGCATCGCCGAGATACTCATGCGGCCGCGAGACGTGGCGAGGAGCGGACGGCGTCCCTGATCGTCGGATACGTCGGGCCGGTTGACGCGGCGGTAGTCCTCGATGACGTCGACGACGCGCTCGGACAGCGCGACCGGCCGCTCGCCGTGGACGTCGTTCTTCAGCGGCGTCTCCGGCTCGCGGTTCACGAACTCCATGAACTGTTCCTCGGGATGGTAGTCCGAGACGTCGACGCCGTGAAGCGCGCCGACGCGACACCCGACGTGGAACAGAAGTTCGAGGATGACGTGCTCGCGGCTCGCGTACGCGAACTGCCGGTAGTGTTCGAGCAGGTCCTCGACGCGCTCCGGTCGGAGGTCGTGGTCCCGAGCGAGTTGGTGCTTGTCGAGTTCGGGGATCATCACCTTCTCGTGAAGGTCCGTCGGCACCGCCTCGATGGCCTCGCAGTACCGCAGGAAGGCCCGGTAGGTGTAGGAGTTCCCGCGGATCGTCGTCTCCGCCACGCCGTCGCGACGACGGTCGGCGAAGTACCGCTCGATGGTGCGCCCGGACAGGTCGTTGAGGTTCGTGATGCCCTCGGCGTCCAGCCACTCGGTGAACTGCTTGAGTCGGTAGCCGTGGGCCTGTATCGTCCGCTGGTGGAGGCTCCCGCGCCGGTGGTCGAGATACATCTCGACGCCGTCCTCGGGCGACAGCGGTTCGAGGTCGTCGCTCACGCCGATCCACCTCCGAGCGTCGCCTGCGTGGTCTGAACCTCTACCTCTCGCTCGAAGGGATCGGGGTCACCGTACCGAGCGTCCCACTTCTTGTTGATGAGTTGGATGACGTCGTGTTCGGTGGCTTCCTTCTTGGCGAAGGTCCTGAACTCCGCATCTACCGGAGTCTGGACGTACCAGCCGTCGGCACGCTCGCGGTAACGAACGACCGCTGTATCAGGGTCCATATCGTCCGTGCGGACCACCGTACACCGCTCGACAGAACTGGTCACGTCGACCCCTCCCCGAGCGTCGCCTGATCGTCGTGGCCGGCGGGATGGGCGACCGGCTGAATCTCGCGCAGGTCGCCGGCCTCCAGTCGCCGGTCGGTCGTCGTCTTCAGGACTTCCTTGTCGTCGCTCGACGTCCCGCGGGTCATCTTCAGCGTCACGTCGTAGGCGTCGCCGTCACTCATCGAGCATCGCCTCCCGAGCCTTCTGCACGCGCCGGAACGCCGCCTCGTCGCCGTCGGGCTTGTCCGGGTGCGTCTCCTTGACGCGCTCGCGGTACGCCTTCTCGACGGCGTCCCGGTCGGCTCCCGAATCGACGCCGAGGACTTCGTGGGGCGGTTCCTCGCCGACGACGGCGTCCTCCTCGCCGGAGGGAAGCCGCGCCGCGGCGAACTCGTCCTCACCCGTCTGCACCGGGCGGTTTCCGCGCATCCGCGTCTCGTGGACCCACAGGTACACCGCCCGGCAGTTGTCCCGAAGCCGCCGGTACTTGTCGCACGCGACGGCGAACTGCTCGCCATCTTTCGACCACCGCAACACGAATCCGGGGTCGTCGGGGTTCGCGTTGTGCTTCGGTAGGCCGTTGCTCTTGGTGTACGCGCCGCCGCTTCCGGTCGAGGCGCGGAAGTTGTCGACGCCCATCCGGTCCATCTCGGCCTCGATCTCCCTCGTCGTGTCCGCGAGTGACGCCTGAAACTTCGATCCGCTCGTCCGGCGCCGCTCGTTCGTCCGCTCGAAGCCGGCGGGCCAGTCGATCCGGCTCACCGTCCACGCACCTCCTCGAATCGCGCGTCGTGGCTCGGCTTGGCTCGTCGGTGGACGTCGACGGCGCGGGCGGCCTGATGGCGCTCGCGCTTCAGGTCCTCGAACGTGCAGTCCGAACAGACGACGTGATACCGACTGCCGCCGGTGAGCAGACCGCCGTCGGTGACGATCTCGTCGCCGCGGTCGACGTCGTCGTACTCGGCGGCAAGTTCGATTTCGACATCGTATCCTCCGAGTGGGTTCGTCCGAGCAGGCGCGGTCGAAAACTCGACGTAAACCTCCTTCGTAACCTCTCGGTCGAACGGGCCGAAACAGAGCTTAGCCGGCAAGCGGTGTGACGTGAGGACGACGACGAACTCGTGGTCCTGGCCGCCGTCGCACCGAATTTTCGCGCACTTTCGGCAGATAGGCTGGCGCGTCGGCGCGTCGATCCCGTCCGCTGGGTCACCACAGACGACGCAGTCGCCGTCGTCAGGTTGATTTCCGCTCGGTCCGTTTCCGGTCGTGCGGGACATTCGTCCCGTGGTACTCGCGGTTCGCATAGCTTAACCGCGGAACCGTAACGCGGGTGGTGCTGGTACACCGCCCGCGTCACCGACCAACCTCGTAGTGCCAACAGAGTCTCGCGTCGGTTCCATGCAATCCGTATTGCCCCTGTATGTTATAGTTTACGGGGAACATACAATCTGCTGGTAGCTGTTATTAACTGCATTACTATACATTAGGAGATTTCAGCAAAAAGAAACCCTATGCGCCACTCCGGGGACTGGATGTCATTAGTAGACGATAGGGTGCTGGAATATATACGCGAACACGGTTCGGGTTCTCCCACGAAGATGAAGAAAGAGGGACCGATACACTACTCCCGCCAATACGTCGACCAGCGGTGTAAGAAACTCGCCGACGAGGGACTCCTCCGCCACCTCGGAAACGGCGTGTACGTCCTCACGGACGACGGCGAGGCGTATCTCGACGGGACGCTCGACACGCAAAACTGGGTGCGTCTCGACGAGAACGGGGGCGCGGCGGCGAGTGGCATCCGCGACGCGGGTGAAGAGCAGGAGGGGTAACTCGTGCGCCGACCGGCGAAGTGGATGCACCAACTCGATGAGCGTATCCTCGAACACCTTGCTGACGACGGGTGGGGGTCGCCACCGACGATGGCGCGACACTTCCGATTCACGGCGTCAAAAGACCGGATTCGAGAGCGGTGTGAGGAACTACGTGACGCAGGTCTTCTCGCACCGATATACGAAGGTGCATCGATGTACGAACTGACGACGCTCGGTTATCTGTACCTCGCGGGGGAACTGGATGCCGAGAGTCTACCGCGGCGGACGGTGGGTTAAATCATGACTGACGACAAATCGGAAGAGTACGACGCTGGAATCGGCGTAAAGGAGGAGCACGAGCCCGGATTCAAAATCAAGGACACGGAGAGTTCAGAACCGGATGGCAGACGGGTCATTTGTACTGCCTGCGGTGCAGAAACGGCGCTGGAGAAGGACGGACCGAATAAGCTGTTTTATCCGTGCAATTGCGACGCGGCCGTCGAAGTGGTCCATCCAGACGGGGAAACTGAGACCGTCGAAGAGAGGTTGGTCAAGGATGTCAGCGACCGTGTCGTCGGGAACGAATCGACGAGTGCTGAGCCAGATCCGGGGACCGCCCCACCACCGCCGGAACCCGAACCGACGGAGGCGGAGAGTGGTTCGGGGAACTTTATGATGGGTGCCATTATCGCCGTCGTTGGGGGAGTGATTTCCCTAAGCGGCGTTCTGGCAATCATCGGTGTTCCGTTGGTCTTTGTAGGACTCGCGCTGATGTTCCCGCGACTGGCGACGCTGATGATTGTCCTGGGTATCTCGTCGATTATTGTTCTCATATTGATGCTGGCGTAATTCTCGCGAATCTATTTCAGTATCGACGGCGTAGGTGGAAGCAGAATGGCGACGCAGACGTACCGAATCGTGTCGAGCGAAGAGTCGGAGATTCATGATGAGCCCCACATCGAGGGGAGTCGGATCACGGTTCAGTACATCCGCGAGCGCGTCGAGGGGCGGGGCCTTCGACCGGAGACGGTCGCGGACCGTCACAGCCTGGATGTCGCGGATGTCTACGAGGCCCTCGCCTACTACCACAACAACCCGGAGGAGATGCGCCGGGTCGAGAAGCGGCACGAGCGGCTCAGCGAGAAGGCCGAGGAGATGACGACGCTCACCCCGCCCGAGGAGTAGTGCGATGGCGTACAGGCTACTCCTTGACGAGAACGTCGAGCGTGAGGTGTACCATCGTCTCGACTCCTACGGTCACGATGTCGAACACGTGGACTTCTCTCCTGAACTCGGGAAGGGCGCATCTGACGACGATCTCGCCGACTATTCTATTCGAGAAGATCGGACCATCGTCACCTACGACGACGATTTCATAGAGGATACGCCACCCAGCCAGTACCGAGCGACGTTGTTCTTCGAAGACAAAACGATATCCGCGAAAAACATGGCCGACATCATCCACGAGATGTCGAAGGCGTACCCACACGAACAGGTCGACGGGCTTCAGAAGGCCGGACGTGAGTGGCTGTAGTCAGAGCCAGTCGACTTTCTCCATCCCGCGCTGTTGCGCGTCGAGGCTGTACGCTCCAAGGTAGTGCTCGCGGAACGTGTCCCAGTCCTCCCACCCGCCCCACTCCATCACGAGCCCGGGCTCAACTTCGCGCTCGACGAGCAGAGTCCCCCACGTCCGCCGGAGATCGTGCGGACCGAGGTAGGTCCAGCCGCCGTCGCCCGTGTCGGCGTACAGCCGCTCGCCGGCTGTAGTGACCCATCGCCGGATCGTCCGCGTCGAGCGGTCCACGAGCGGCGTGTCGGCGGCCTCATCGCGCACGTCGGCGAGCGCCCGCATGGACGCCGCGAGATCCGTCGGCACGGGTGTCTCTCGATACTTCGATCCCTTCCCGTCCTGCACGCGGACGAACGGGCCGACGGGCGTGTCGACGACGTCGGCGGGCGTCACGTCGGCCGCCTCGGCGACGCGAAGTCCACACCGAGCGAGTAGTCCGAGCGCGACCGTCTGTGTCGTCCCGTCCGCCTCGTCGAGCAGGGCGTCGACCTCTTCGGGACGGAGCCATACCTTCCTACCGTCGTGGTCGTCGTGATCTTCCATCTTCATGGTGTCCGATTACCTCACAAATCAGTCAACAGTCCGTGTACTTCTAGTCTTTACGGTGGGGTCGAGACGGTGATCGGGGGCGAGAGTGACCGACTTTCTATGATTCTCGGTCACGGCCTCGCGAGAAATCCGATCCAGCCGACGACATGCTCGACGATCCACATGACGAGGGCGATCCCGAGCAGTACCTCGACGATGATGCTCAATCAGGAATCACCGGCGTTAGTTCGCCGTTATCGTCGACCACCACGAGCGTGAACGTCCCGTGGATCGTTTCGTCGACGTCGTCGCGCCACCGTTCGTCGGGAACGGGGTCGATCACTTCGGCGATGGAGACCTTACCGCCCGTGCCCTGCTCGACGTCGTCGATGCTCCCGTACTGGGAGAGATGCGAGTGGTCGAGGCGGTCGTCCTCGGGGAACGCGTCGCGGTTCCAATCGACGACACACCACCCACTCGGGAACTCGACGCCCCAGCCGAGGACGTCACCGTCGACATCGATCCGGGTTCGATCCTCATCACGGAACACGTAGAACGCGGTGAAGGCCATCAGTCGACTACCACCATCTCGGTCTCGTAGAGGTCGGCCGCCGGGATACGGTCGTGATGCTGGCACACAGGCGCGTCACCGCCGTTCCAGTCGGGGAGGTAGATACGACACTCGCAGTCGGGGCAGACGAACGTTCCCGCCATCAGTCCAATCCCTCCTCGTCAAGGTCGTCCCAGTTGGTTGGCTCGTACATTTCCTCGAACGTATCAGAATCGCACGGGTACAGCCCTCCGTCCGAGTCGATACACAGATAGTCGCCGCCCTCGCCCTCGACCACACCCTCGCGAGTCGGGATGGTCACGTCGACGGGCAACTTCACCGCCCACGTCGGGTGTGACTTCTCGTAAACGTTCCACGTCGCGCCGTCGATCTCTTCGTTCGGGTTGTCGCTCATGCCGTCGTCGCACCTCCGCGACGCGGTGGACGGCCACAGACGGGACACTCGTCCTCGTCGTCAGCGGCCAAGAACTCGATTCGACAAACGGGACAGTACGTCATCGAAGGGTATCGTTCGCCCAGTGATCTTCAGTCTCGGCGACGGCCCGCTTCGGCGACGCGAGATACGTGTGCGTTTCCGCGTCGTAGCCGAGGACCATCTCGGTACCAGCCTCGATCCCGTCGGAACTCGCGGGCGGCTGTGGGAGAAGTGAATACAGCGACCCATTTCGGAATTGAACAGTACAGCTTCCGAGCGGGGTGATCGGCGCGTCCGGGTCCGACAGTTCTCTCAACGCCCGCCGTCGGGCACTACCCTGACTCATCTCATCCCCTGGTAGGGAGGTACGGGTAATTAAACATCCAGACCACTCCCCGGATGACTCCCCGGACGACTCCCCGGTCAAACGGGGAGCGACGGCCGTGTTATCCCTTCGACCCCCGTCGACCCGGCCGTATGCTGGACCCGATCTCAGCAATCGCAGGTGTAGCGATCACCGGAGTCACCGCCTCGACGCTGTACGCCGCCTACCTTCGCGGCGCTCGGGACGCAACCAGTCCCGCCCACATCGTCGACCTTCGCGAAGTTGAGAACTACCACGCCGAGAGCGCCCGCGCCGAGGCCATCCGCGAGTCCGTCGAGGCGACGACGGAGGGATCGGCATGAGCGCCGACGAGCCGGACGCTCCTGGTGACGCCGTCGACGGCGACCAGGAGGACAGCGCCGACGTCGAGGACGTCGAGGTGACGACCGTCCACCGGAAGGACGGTGTCGACCAGATCACCGAGCGCTCGGTGCTGCTCGACACGGGCGACGAGGAGATCGTCGAGACGTTCCAGGTGGTCGACGGCGAGCACGAGTACCTGGGCGACGGCGATCCCGACCAGCGCGCCCTCGACGCCCTGGAGGCGCGATTCTGATGGACCCGATGACGCCACCGGAGTTCGAGCACTCGGCCGCGTCGGAGGTGTTCGAGGACTACGACCAGTATCTCGATCATCACCGTGCGAAGTCCGAAGGACGGACGGCGTCGGCGGCCTCGCTCGCCTCCTACAACTTCGACCTTCAGACGGGGATCATGATCGCACTCATGGCCGGTGTCGTTCTCGTCGCGGCGTTCGAGGACGGTGATGCCTTCGAGATCTTCCGATGAGCATCACCGTCGAGTTCGGATCGAAGGCGGCGGCCGATCAGTACCGCGACGACCACGAGGAGTACGTCTGTCCCGTCGACGACGACCGCCGACTCAAGACCGTCGCGTTCGTCAGCGACACGCCCGAGTGGCTGCTCGACCAGGCCCGCCTCGACGCCGAGGAGGGCCGCGCCGAGCGAGCCGCCAGCGCCGGACAGGCCGAACTCACCGACGGCGAACGCGACCGGATCGACTTCTCGAAGGGGCGGGCGAACGTCCCCCACGCTCGCGCCGTGAAGGGCATCGCCGCCGATCACGGCGTCGACGACTGGACCGCCTACTACGATCCGACCCTCACCGTCGATGAACACCGCGGAGTGATGGAACAGGCGCGGGAGGAGGGCGGCGGCCAGCGTCTCGACGCCAACGAGGGCCGACAGGCCGCCCGTGCCCGCGACGCCGCTCGCGCCCAGCAGTCGAGCGAGTGCGACCACGCGGCCGATCACTGCGAACACGGCGACCCCGAAGCCTGCGAGTTCCTGCAGAACGCCTGTGGGTACGACGACGACGAAGTCGCGGCGATTCTCGACGAGGATGACGCCGACGATGGCGAGGAGATCACCGGCAAGGCCGCCGGGGCGCTCGGAAGAGCGTGGGGCGGGTACAAGGGAGCGATCACCCGCCTCGACCGGGAGATCGAGGACGTCGTCGAGAGCAAGCGCGAGGCCGAGGGCGCCGCCGCGGCGATCAACGCGATCCGTCGCGACCACGGGCAAGAGCCGATGGAGTTCGAGCGCCTCGAAGGGCTGTCCGACCGCCTCGAAGGCGTCGGTGACGTGGCCCACGACGCGGAGGGTCACGTCGAACTGATGGAGCGATTCTCATGACTAGGCATACCTGCCCCGTCGAGGGGTGTGACTACACAGCCGACCAGATCGACCAGCTACGCGGCCACGTCAACGGGTCCCCCGATCACCCCTCGTGGGGGACGGTGAAGGGGGACCTCGACGCTGGTAGCGAACTGGTAGACCAGAACGACCAAGGAGAGACCACCCCCTCCGAGGGGGGTGAATCACCCGACGAGAACGGCGACGACGACCAGCAAAACGACCAGCCAGAAGGGGGCGATGAGGGGAGTAACGAGGGGGGTAACGGCCCCTCTGACGCTGGTAGCGATGAAGACGACCAGGGAGACCAGGCAGATACCGACATGCCAACCGACGACGAACTTCAGCGTCAGCGAGAGGTACAGGGCGCTCAACCAGACGAATTGGGTAGCGACAAAGAGACCCAATCTACCAGGGAAACTACCCCCTCGAAAGGGGGCGAATCCCCCGGTCTGCTCCCTGCTCTCGATACCTCGACGATTCTGATGTTGGTTGCCGCCCTGGCCGTGGCCCTCATCCTCTACCGTCTGCTCTCCGGTGACGGGGGCGACGAGGAAGGCGAAGGAGACGAGGAGGACGTCGACGACGACCAGGAGGTCGACGATCTGACGAACTTCGACGCGACCGAACTGGAGGACGTGTGATGACCGACGACGTCGACGAGATCGAGGAGCAGGACGTGCCGGACGACGGGGAAGACGAAGAGGAGAAGCCCCCCATCGAAGACGAGGAGTTCGCGGACCTCTCCGCGGTCGCCGACGAGATAGAGGAGTCCGCCGGCGCCGGTGCCGAGGACGAAGGTGACGCCGGCGACGACCAAGACGACGCCGACCAGGAGGCGAGCAGCGACGACCACACTCGAGGACGACCGGGACGCGGATGGGGCGACATGTACGTCGCCAGCGTCACCTCAGGACTGAACGCGGTTATCGACGAACACGGCAAGCCCGGCGCCGAGAAACTCGACGAGCAGATGGCCCGCGACCTCCACCTCGACGACGCGTTCGAGGAAGTGATGGAGAAGCGCGGGCGGGCCGACATGCCCCCCGAACAAGAGCTGTTGATGGGGACGCTCATCCTCGCCGGGACGGTCGTTCTCTCGAAGACCGATCTGCCGGCGCAGGCTCTCGGGGAGGTGAGCGACGATGCTTGATCGGGCGAAACAGCAGATGATGCGCCGGGCGATGCAGCAAGTGACGCCCTCGGAGACCCCCGTTGCCCAGGCCCTCGTCAACGTCATCGCGAACATCGAGGCCCGGCAGATGGCAGCCGTCACCCGACTCGCCGAGGCCGCCGACGTGGAGGGGGCGGCGGTCGGCCACCTCGACTCCGGCGCTCGCGAAGAGCAGCTGCTCGATCTCGCCGACGCCCTCGCCGACGACCGCCTCGAAGACTGGTGGCTCGACGAGGTCGCCGTCGACCACCTCGACGACCCCGAGAAGGCTACCAACTACCTCGGGATGGATCGCGAGGAGTGGACCGACCAGATCGCCACCTGGGGCGAGAACTACCGGCAGGCCGCCCCCGATCACGTCGACGGCATGACCGACGCACAGATCGCCGACCTGCACGTCCGCGAGACGTTCGGCGTCCCGCTGCGGGAGTTCGCGGCGGAGGTCGTCGACTGGTCGCGCGGTGAGATCGTCGAGAACGTGCTCGCCGGGCATCTCTCGTCGACGACGACGTCGATTCACCGGGTCGCTGCCGAACTGGAGGACTAACCCATGCGGATGCTGATCGCGGCAAAGAGCGGATGGGGAAAGTCCTACATCGCCCAAGCCTACCTCGAAAAGAACATCCGCGAGTACGACCGGACGGTCATTCTCGACTTCAAGGACGAGTTCCGCGGGCTGGTCAAGTCGGATCTCGCGAACTACGTCGCGGTAGGCGACCAGGAGGCGGGCATCTCCGTCGACGGCTGGCGACAGGTGATCGAGAACAACGAATCGATCATCGTCTGTCGGGCCGATCTCGACCCCGACCAGTGGCGCGAAGTCGCCACGACCATCGCGACGGCCGCCCGCCGCGTCGACGGGCGCGTGTTGATCGGCGTCGACGAAGCTCACTTCGTCGCGCCCCAGGACGTGAAGCTCCCCCAGCCGATCAAACTCCTCGCGACGACCGGTCGGGGCAAGGTCTCCTCGATCTGGATCACCCAACGCCTGCAGGAGATCGACGAGGCGATCCTCTCGCAGAACAACGCCAACCTTCTCGGTGGCTTCGGGAGCGACCGCGACCGCGGGAAACTCGACGTCGAGTACCCCGTCGAGGTCCACAACCCCGAGGCTGCCGAGGTACCGAATCTCCCCGCCGAATTATACCACCCTCAGGAGGGTGCCGTCCCCCTGCAGAAGACCGAGAAGAACGGCGTGGTCCGGTCGAGCGAGTGGATCTACTCGAACGACGACGGGAAGATGGAGCGCCTGAACTCCGCGAGTATCGACATGACGGCCGAACACTACGGCGGCTCCGATCAGAAACTCCGCCATCCCTTCGAATCATGACCGAACCCAAAGAACCGATCACGCTGTACGGATCGAAAGCCGCTCGATTTCGAGAGATACGGGATCAACTCGAAGACGAGTACGGCGTTCAGCCGACGAATCCGGAGGTGGTGTTCGAACTCATCAAGCAGTGGGACGGCCCGAACTGAGTCAATCCCAGACCGTCTCGACTTCGGAGTCCTCTATTACCTCGTCCGAGGTGATTATCGCGTCCGTTTCCTGTGCCCGGTAGCTGGCGACGATCATGCCGTCGTGAATGCTGAACTCGTCGACGATTGCGGCGTATTCGACGAGTTCGGCGTCGTTGACGGGGGCGATAGAAATCGGGCCTTCACCGACTAGCGCCTGCCGCGTTTCCTCCGGCGTCCCGGTGAGGGTGATCCCACGGACATCCTTGTCCCGAGAGACGGCGTAGAGAACTTCGGCGAGCGCGGTACTCGGCGCTTGAATCAGTGTCTCTCCGGCTTCCGCCTCGGCGAATATCTGATCCGCCCGCGGAGGAAGTGAATCGACGAGATACACCAACAGCGCGACCGCGTCGGCCGTGTACGTCGCCACGGTCAGGCTTCCTCGTAGTTGCGGTCACGGCGCTCGCGAACGCGCTGTTCGAGTTCCTCGGCGACGGCTTCGCGTTCTTCCTCGGAGGTGTCGTCGGGCAGGAGCATCCCGCGTCCCGACGTACGCGTGCGCTTCTTGACGACGATACCTTCCTCGGTGTCCATCCAGACGACCTCGTCGCCCGGTTCGAGATCGTACTTCTCGCGCAGTTCCTTCGGGATCGTCGCCTGTCCCTTCTCGGTGACGCGTGTCGACTTGCTCATACGCGGTAATACCACGTGTAATACCTTAGATGTTGGGTGAATTCTTCCAGATTCTATTCGCATCTAAGAGATTCTTACGCGGCCGATTACAAGCGAACGTCCATTTGGTCGGATCGTAGCATGGGAGAACTTGCAGACAGTTTCGACACGCTCGCGGACTCGGACATGTGGATGGACGTCGCCATCCTGTTCGGGGCGTTCCTCGCGGGCACAGTTGCACGGAACCTGATCGAACCGAACACCCCGTGGGACCTCCCCGACGAGGTCTACGGCGTGCTCGTCGTACTCGGCGCCGGCTACCTCCCGGAAGGGGAGAACATGGCCCGGTTCGGCGGCGGTCTCTACGTCGTCGACAAGCTCGCCGTCCGATTCGATCTGAAACAGCGCGTGACCTCGGTCGGGGAGGGCGGTAACTGATGACCGAGATTTTCATCAGCGAGGGCGACACCAGCGACGTCGTCGAGACCGAGACCAACACGACCGGCGTGATGACGCCCATCGCCCGGATCTCGCCCGACCGTGGTACCTTCCTCCGCCTACTCAACCGGGTGGCGAAGGGGTCGGAGCGCGGGGTCCCGATCTACGCGAAGCTTCGCGATTCGAACGGGGATCTGCTTCCCGTCTCGACGAAGCTCCAGTTCGAGATCTCGCCGGCGGGAACCGACGAGCGCATGAAGGTCTCCAAGCGACAGGACCAGATCTCGGTGTACAACTCCTACACGATCCAGGAGCAGCGCAACGCCGACAACGTCGACGCGACGAAGATGATCCTCACCACGCCCGAGAACATGGGCGGCGACGCCGTCTCGAACATCGAGTGGGCGGACATTCAGGATCTGTTCGTCTCGGCGAAGGCGGCCGCCCAGATCGACTGGAGCCAGTCGGAGTTCTACGTCGACAGCAACGCCGTCCAGGGACCGTTCAACCGGGGGCGGTAAGATGGCGCGGACCGCGCAGGACGTCGTCGACGACCTCCGAGACGTCTCGCGGACACCCGGTTCTATCGGTCCCGAGCGCCTTCGCGGCGAGGGCGACACGTCGGTCAACACGACCGGCTCTCGCTCGCGGATCGTCGAACTCCCCGTCGACACCGTCCACAGCATTCGGCAGGGCCGGAGCAACCCCTTCCGGGTGGCCGTCCCCGCCTACGAGGGCTTCACGTCCGACGGAACGGGCGGCAACTCGGAGACGTTCACCCTGAGTCACGACCTCGTCGAGTGTCCGAACACGCAGGACGTCGTCGTCTACATCGGCGGCACCTACTACGGGACGCCCGACGCGGTCGACTACGCGAACGACTCCATCGACATCACCGATCCGGGGTCGAACAACAACGTCCACGTCTGGTACATGCCGGGCGACACCGCGACGCTCGAAGTGTACAAGGCGACGCCCTCGTCGAGCGCCAGCGCGAACGAGGAACTGTACTCCCGGCCGCTGAATCTGGTCAACCAGACCCAGCAGGCCGAACAGCCGGAGTATTTCGAACTCCGTCAGTCGGCCCTCCAGCCGTTCCTCGCGAGCGACATGCGCCTGAACGTCTACGTGAAGGCTCCCTACGAAGTCCGCTTCGAGGACCCCGACGGTGACGGTGCGGCGCCGGAGAACATGCTTCTGCACATCCCGGTTCAGCGCGGGAGTCAGAAGGTCTCCGGGCTGAAGCAGGTCATCAAGTCCGACATGGGGTCCCGGTAGCCCGGTCCCCTCGGGGGTTTATCATGCAAGGAGCTATCTGGGACGCCACGACCGGACAGCCACAGCGAGACAACTGGGGCGGCCAGCCCCACGTGATGAGCGACAACGTCGGTGGACAGGGGTGCGGGTGCGCCGGCTGTTGCAGCTCGTCAACGTCGGAGACGCCGGCGACGAACGACGCCGCCAGTATCGAGACCGACGCCTCGGTGACCGGCGGGACTGTGACCGACACAGTCCGGTCGCTCGCCGCGCCGGGTGAGCTATCGACCGAGGATGCCCTCCTCGTCTGGACGGCTCTCAACACCGTCCTGCTCGCGTACTGGGCGTACACGGAGGTGCGGGGATGAAGACGGACGCGAAGATCGAGGACGTCGACGTCGAGAAAGAGAAGCGTCGCCTCGACGAGCGGATCGAAGACAAGACGGAGGGGTCCTGATGCTGGTCCCCTGTCCCGATCCCGACGACGCCCCGTTCAACGAGACGGTCAGCGCGAACCTCTCGCCGGGAGAGAAACTCACGGCCGAGTTCACACCCGAACAGACCGAGACGCGGATGTACCTGCCGATCCTCGCGATCTCGAAGTATCGGAACATGAGCTACGCGGCGAAAGCCGACGGGGAACCGATCTACGGACCGAGTCGGATTCCACCGACCGACGTCGACGATCTCTCGGTGACGTTCGTCCCGGCGAAGTCGTTCCGCAGCTCGCTCACGGTGGAGATCTCGAACCTCGATCCGAGCGCCGACCGGTTCGTCGTCGTCCAACCCGTCGGCTGGGAGGTGACCTGATGCCGCTGAGATCGGACTCCGACGTGAGCGACATCGAAAGTGCGACTGACGCCGAAGGGAACCAAGTTCCCGTCGCCAACGACGGCACCTACGCGGCGGAGTTCGACGGCGAACCCATCGACGCGGAGGGGACCGTGGTCGAACTCGACACCCGCGGGAAGTCGACGCTCGACGTTGGCCTCTCCGGCGCCGACGGCGCCGACTACGCGCTCGAAGCGTCGGCCAACGGAACCGACTGGTTCGGCCCGTTCGACACGTTCACCGGGGCGAGTCAGATCAGCGAGACCTACTGGATCGGCGCCCGATACGTCCGACTCCGGGTCACGTCCCCCGCGTCCGCTGGATCGGAGGCGAGCGGGTTCATGGAGGCGAGCTAATGCCCCGGCGAGTGTGGCCGTTCCCGCTGTCGACCGAGAAGATCAAGGACGGCGCGATCACTGCCGCGAAAGTCGCGGCGGACTACGCGACGACGGCCGATCTCGACAACCACGCCCAAGCCTCGGATGCTCATCACTCCAAGCCGTCGGGAGTCGACTCGACCGGCATCGCTGGTGGCTATCAGGACCCGGTTGTCGACGGGACCGGCGGCTCGGTATTCAACGCTGGATCGATCAACGACGGAGACACGGGCACTAACTGCCGTCTGTCTGACGGGGGGTCGTACATCCAAATCTCCAACGAAGACGGTTGCACGGGTGTCCGAATCTACGGCGGTTCGGAGACGGGAGACGTGGAGATCCAGACGACTAGTGGCTCAACTATCACGACGATGACGATCTATTCAGATCAATGGTCGTCGGTTACGTTCGGGGCATCGTTCGGAGCGATCCGATTGGTGCATCCGGGCACCGGGTCGAGCAACCGAGACCTCAACGAGGCGGACGTGGACGTGCCGGTGCTCCCGACCCACTCTCACAACATCCAGCAATGACAGGACAACAGCAACACGATCACGAACGGCTTAGGCTCCTCGAAGAAGCCCTAATAGCTGAGGGCGTACTCCCCGAGGACTGGCGGAACGCGAGCAGACAGGCCGACACAGCCGAAGAAATCCGCGAAGCGGCTCGCGGTGCCCGTGAGGGCCGTGGACCGCCGGAGTGGGCACGCAGTAACGACAACCCCGGAAACGGTGGTGGTCCGTCGTGATGGAGCCGCCTGTCGTCGATACGATCCGGTCGGTCCGTGATGTCAATTTTTCCAGATGGACGGATGAGGCATCGCTGATAATCTTGCGTGAGTTAGACCGGGAGTATAGCAGCAATCTCTCGGAAGCAGTCACGCAACGAAGTATCAACGCGACTGACAACGGGGACAAGTTCGCCCCCGTATCGGCGGAGGATTCCAAGTTCTCCGTCGTGATCGATCCACTCGGGTCCGATTCGGAGATATTCCGCTTCGAATCCCGGGAGAATTACAACGCGGCTATGTCCGTGATCAACAGCCCCACCATCGCATCGCTCGACCCCGGTCGGGATACGCTCATCTTCGAGTGGGCGACGGGGAGCGGCATTGAGCGCACACGCCAAAAATTCACGTTGGTAGAGACGGGGGCGACCAAGACAGGCCCCACGTCGGGGACAGATGACGCCACCCTTCCCGATGACCCTTCGGTCGGGGTTCTCGACCGCGAGGGCGGCGAGTTCGGCGGTGCCGACGGCGTCACGCAACTGGAGGGGTCGACCGAGACCCAACCCGTCGTCGACGGCGAGGTCGTCGATACGATGGATTCGGACACGTCGGGAGGGGACTTCAAGGCCGGATCCGTCGGCGTCGCGCTCGCGGCGATTGCCATAGCCGCCTACGCTTACACCAGGAGAGACTCCCTATGATTCAATCCGAAAACATCGGTGTGGGTGAGTTGGCTGCGGTCATCACCATCTTCGGTGCCATCGCGGCGCTCGCCGCGACCGACGATACTGCTTCGGAAGTCCCGGTTTTCACTGTTGGCGACAGCGATGTCGATCCGAGCAGTGGACAGACCGTCTCAGAAGACACGCCCGGCGCCACCCCCTCCGACGACGGCACGTGGCAGGTGCCGGACAACGTCGAACAGGGCGGCGAAGAAGGATCGCTATGGGCCGGCGAAGGGTCGGGCTTCAACCCCGAGCAGCGCACCGACCTGGTGAACGATCCGTCGACCGTCGACGGCGAGGAGCAGGAACACACCTGGGTGGGACTCTGACCATGCAGACCGAGGACACGAGCGCCACGAACGACACGACGACGGGCCTCTGGGACGTGGTTAGCGATCCGTCCGATTCGTTGGGCGACATCGACGTTATCGACCGGGCCGACGAGACGGGCGGCTCCGTCGTCGACCCCGACGGAACGACGCCCACTGCAGACGACTCCGCCGGCACGGGCGTCTACGATCCCGAAGTAACAGGCACCAACGACCTCGGAGACCTCCAAGACGCCCTCGGCGATCTCGGGAACTGGGCGCGGAACATCGGTCCGGACTGGCTCGACGAGGCGGCCATTGTCCTGATCGTTCTCGCCCTCCTGATCGCCCTTCGACCGTACGCCTCGCTTGGGGCCAACGCCACGGGGTGACCACGAGGTGATCCCTGCGTTCCTAGATCTCGGAGCGGTCGGCTCGCCCGTCGACGTCGCGACGTTCGTCCTGGTGCTCGCGATGCTCGTCTTCCGCCTGCGTCCACGAGTGCAGCTGGTCGCGGCGGGGG
>Ga0207720_100581_pt1 | contig 22451 bp, 17 predicted proteins | sample A23P2SouthBayCA_2_FD_187751 | JGI IMG/M metagenome (GOLD analysis project Ga0207720, IMG submission 187751) | Aerobic enrichment media microbial communities from Eden Landing Ponds, California, USA - A23 E3 (2) (SPAdes) | ecosystem: Environmental > Aquatic > Marine > Unclassified | place...
CGCCATCGACACCGACGCCATCGACACCGACGCCATCGACGAGGCCACCGCCGCCCTCGACGACGTTCGGGACGCCGCGTCGTTCGTGGCGGACGGCGGTCTCGCCCGGCTTCGCCGGGACATCGAGCGCGCCGACCGCGCCGGCGACCGCTCGGCCGCTCGCCGGGGCCGCGAGGCGCTCGACGCCATCGAGCGGTGTCGCCGGGCCGCCGCCGACCACTTTCACTCCGGTCGCGGAACGGTTTTGGGTGCTGGGGCGCAACGGCCACCAAGATGACACGGGTGATCCACACCGGCGACACCCACGTCGGCTACCGACAGTACCACTCGCCGGAGCGCCGGCAGGACTTCCTCGACGCGTTCGAGGCGGTGATCGACGACGCCGTCGACGGCACCGCGGTCGACGCCGTCGTCCACGCCGGCGACCTCTTTCACGACCGCCGCCCCGACCTCCCCGACCTCCTGGGCGTCCTCTCGGCGCTCCGCCGTCTCGACGCCGCCGACGTGCCCTTCCTCGCCGTCGTCGGCAACCACGAGGCGACCCGCGGGAGCCAGTGGCTCGACCTGTTCGAGAACCTCGGGCTGGCGATCCGGCTCGGTTCCGAACCGACCGTCGTCGGCGACACCGCGTTCTACGGGCTGGACCACGTCCCCCGCTCCCGGCGCGACGACCTCGACTACGACTTCTCTCCGACCGCTGCCGACACGACCGCCCTCGTCGCGCACGGTCTGTTCACTCCCTTCCCCCACGCCGACTGGGAGACCGAGGCGGTACTCGACGCCGCGACGGTCGACTTCGACGCGGTGTTGCTCGGCGACAACCACGCCCCAGACCGGGCGCGGGTCGACGGGACGTGGGTCACCTACTGCGGCTCGACCGAGCGCGCGAGCGCGGACGAACGCGACGCCCGCGGCTACAACCTCGTCGAGTTCGGCGTCGACGCGGGCGGCGACGCGGCCGTCGACGTCCGGCGCCGATCGCTCGACACCCGTCCGTTCGTCTTCGTCGACGTGGAGCTGGCCGCGAGCGAGGGCGTCGAACGGGTCCGCGAACGCGTCCGCGAGCACGACCTCGACGACGCGGTCGTGGTGGTGTCGATCACGGGCGAGGGCGACCCGATCACGCCCGCGGCAATCGAGGAGGCGGCCCTCGACGGGGGTGCCCTGCTCGCGCGCGTCACGGACCACCGCGCGGTCGGTGGCGACGCGACCGAGACCGTCCCCGACGTGGACTTCGCCGACCCGGACGCGGCCGTCCGCGAGCGGGTTCGCGAGATGGACCTCTCCGCGCTCGGCCGGCGCCTCGACGAGACGATCCGGGACGACGCGGTGGCCGACTCGAACGTCCGCGACCGGGTCGCCTCGGCCGTCGGTGCGGCGGTGAAAGACGACGCGCTCGGCGACCGCGAGGGCGCGGCCGAGGCGCCGCCCGACGACGCGAGCGACGCGTCCGAAGACGGCGGGGAGGATCAGGTCTCGATGGAGGAGTACCTGTGAAGTTCGACCGGATTCGGTTGCGGAACTTCCGCCCGTACGCGGACGCCGACCTCGACCTCCGCGACGGCGTGACGGTCATTCACGGTCTCAACGGGAGCGGCAAGTCGTCGCTGCTCGAGGCGTGTTTCTTCGCGCTCTACGGCTCGAAGGCGCTGGAGGGGACGCTCGACGACGTGATCACGAACGGCGAGGAAGCGGCCGAGGTCGACCTCCACTTCACCCACGCGGGGGCGTCCTATCACGTCCACCGTCGCCTCCGGGCCACCGGCGAGCGCACGACGACCGCCGACTGCGTCCTCGAAGGGTCGGACGCGACCGTCGAGGGCGCCCGAGACGTGCGGGCGTTCGTCGCCGACCTGCTCCGGATGGACGCCGAGGCGTTCGTCAACTGCGCGTACGTCCGGCAGGGCGAGGTGAACCAGCTGATCAACGCCTCCCCGTCGCAGCGACAGGACGTGATCGACGACCTCCTGCAACTGGGGCGGCTGGAGGAGTACCGCGACCGGGCGGGCGACGCCCGGCTCGGGGTCGAGGACGTCCGCTCCGAGAAGCGGGGCGAACTCCGGAAGGTGGAGTCACAGATCGAGGCGGCGGCGGCGGAGAACCCCTACGCCGCGCTCGACGAACTGGAGTCGACGCTCGCGGACGTCGACGAGCGGATCGACCGCTACGAGGAGCAACGCGAGAAGGCCGAACGGACGAAACGCGAGGCCGAGTCGGTGCTGGCGGAGTACGAGGAAAAGCGCGCCGATCTGGAATCCGTCGAGACCGACATCGAGACGCTGGAGTCGACGATCCGGGAGGCGGAGTCGGAGCGGGAGACGTTGCGTGAGCGGATCGGCGAAGCCCGCGAGCGGATCGCGGAGCTGGAGCGCGAGATCGACGACCGCCTCGACGCGGCCGGGCTGGACGCGGCGACCGAGACGGCGGTCGAGGCGCGCCGAGCGGAACTGGACGAGCGCGAGGCGTCGCGTCGCGAGGCTCGCAACGAGACGAACGCGTCGGCGACGGGTCTCCGCAATCAGGCGGCGAATCTGGCCGAAAAGGCGGACGACCTCGCGGACCGCGCGACGCAGGTCGAGTCGCGGGCCGAGGAACTCCGTGCGGAGGCCGCCGACGCCGCCGCGGCGGCCGAGGAGCACGAGGAGTCGATCGCGGAGCTGGAACGGGAGGCGTCGGAGCTGGCTGCCCGGTTCGAGGACGCCGCCGTCGACCGCGGCGAGGCGGCGGACCGGCAGGCCGACCACCGGGAGCGACGGGGGGAGGTCCGCGAGCGCGTCGCGGAGCTGGAAGCCACACTGGCGTCGGCCCGCGAGCGCGTCGCCGAGGCGGAGGCGTTGCTGGCGGCCGGCAAGTGTCCCGAGTGCGGCCAGCCGGTCGAGGAGTCGCCCCACGCCGACCGGATCGACGACGACCGGGAGCGGGTCGCGAAGCTGGAAGCCGACCTGACCGACGCCCGCGAGCGGGTCGCGGATCTCGACGAGCGGATCGACGACCTCGACGGGCTGGTGGAGACCGAGGAGCGACTCGCCGAGATCGACCGCGACCGCGACCGGCTCGAGGAGCGGGCGGCGGAGAAACGCGAGCGGGCGGCCGAGTTGCGCGAGGAGGCCGCGGAACACGAGGCGGAGGCGGCCGATCTGCGCGAGCGGGCCGCCGAGACGCGCGAGGTGGCCGCCGAGAAACGCGAGGAGGCCGAGGAAGCCGAGACGCGCGTCGAGGCGCTGACCGCCGAGCTGGAGTCGATCACCGAGGCGCGCGAGCGGGTCGACGCCGTCGAGGAACGGCTCGCCCGGATCGCCGACCTCGAAGACGAGATCGAACGTCACCGCGAACGGGCGAGTGGTATCGAGGAGACGAACGACGAGCGCCGGGAACGACTCGCCGAGAAGCGGGCGCGCCGCGACGAACTCCACGAGGCGGTCGACGAAGACGCCATCGAGACCGCCCGCGAGAACAGGGCGAACGCCGAGGAGTATCTGACGGACGTCGAGGCGGAACTCGACGCGCTCGCCGAGCGGCGTGGCGACCTCCAGACGAAGATCGGCGGCGTTCGGAGCGATATCGAGGCGCTGGAATCGCTGCGCGAGGAACGCGACGACCTCGCGGCGCGCGTCGCCGCCCTCGACGACCTCCACGCGGAGGCCGAACGGCTCGAAGCGACGTACGGCGACCTTCGCGCCGAACTCCGCCAGCGCAACGTCGAGACGCTCGAACGCCTCCTGAACGAGACGTTCGATCTCGTCTACGGCAACGACGCCTACGCTCACCTCCGGCTCGACGGCGACTACGAACTCTCGGTGGTCCAGAAAGACGGGAGCGAACTCGACCCGACCCAGCTGTCGGGCGGCGAGCGCGCCCTGTTCAACCTCAGCTTGCGGTGTGCGATCTACCGCCTGCTGGCCGAGGGGATCGACGGGGCGGCGCCGATGCCACCGCTAATCCTCGACGAACCGACCGTCTTCCTCGACTCGGGCCACGTCTCCCGGCTGGTCGATCTCGTCACGGAGATGCGCGATCTGGGGGTGGCACAGATCGTCATCGTCAGCCACGACGAGGAACTCGTCGGCGCGGCGGACGACCTCGTGCGCGTCGAGAAGGACCCCCGGACGAACCGCTCGACCGTGTCGCGGTCAGCGTCGGACGCGCTCGCTGACGTCGAGGCGGCGCTCGGCCAGTCGGACGACGACTGACGGCGGCTACGCCTCGTCGTCGGGACCCGTTCCTCGGAGGTGCGACACGGCGTCTCGCGCCGTCTCGGTCGCCGCGTAGCCACGCTCGCCGGCGACGCGCGTCTCGGCGATCAGCCCGGCCGCCCGGAACTCCGCCAGCACCCCGTGCAGATCGCTCTCACAGAGATCGTACGCGTCGAGGATCGTCCGGACCCCGAGGGGTCCCCGATCCACGAGTTCGACGAGGAGACCGAGCGTGCGGTCGTTCGGCGTCGCGGTGAGGACCCGTCGAACCGACGCGGGCACGGCGCCCGCCGCGGTCGAGAGCGGGGACGCTTCGTCGTCGACCGACAGGTCGTCGTTCGGCAGGTACCGTTCGGTCCCGGTGTCGGGGTCGCGGACGAGGCTCGACTCCGCCGACCGCTTCACGAGCAGGTAGCGCTCGCCCTCGGCGTCCCGGACGGTTCGCATGGGCGACGCGAGGTGTGCCGGGCGGTTAGGCGTTCCGTTCGGCGTCGTCGTCCGCGTGACGACGCTCGAAGGCGCGGTAGTGGTGATACACCCGGAGACCGGCGACGGCGCCGAGGGCGACGGCGGCGGCGCCCCACAGCCACTGCCCCCGGAAGTAGACGAGCATCGGCCCGAGCGAGAAGCCGAAGAGAGCCACGTTGGCAAGGATCACGCTCCGCCAGAACGTCTCCAAGATGTCGGGGTCGACGTCCGCCTCGTCGACGTCGGGCGTCGGCACCCGTGGCAGGTCGCGCTCGGGGTCTCCCAAGTGCGACTCCGGATTCGGCTCTTCGGGTTCGTCCGGCCACGGGTCGAACACGCCCTGAGGGAGCGAACGGAGCGAGAAAAGCGTTCGGTTGGCGACCTACGCCAGTTCGTGAAGCGGCACCGCCGCCGACGACTCCACCCACGCGAGCGGGTTCTCCGCGTCGTAGAGTACCGTCCCGTCTTCGACTTCGTACGCTTCGACGGTGTCGATACCGTCGTGATCCGGACGCCGAGCGTCCGCACTGTCCCACCGGCCTGCGTCGACGTGGTCGGACATCGTCACGGAGCTTGGTACGAAGTGACACGGTATATGTCTTGCCGTCGTGGCAGGTCCGGAGTGGCTGGGTTTTTACCGGGGAGCGTCGAAGGGGGCGGCATGAATCAGACCGAACTCACCGGGTCCTGGGGAACGGAGGACGCCGAGCGGCCCGATGCTGAGGCGGTCGCCGTCGCGGGCGACGCCGCACAGTCGGTCGCCGAGGTTGTCGACGCGGCGGAGTTGAAGTTCCCCGATCCCGACGGCGTGGTCGACCTCGCGGTCACCCAGGTCGACTACACCGTCGAGGGGCAGGGGAGCGACGAGTATCCCGTCGTCCACCTGTTCGGTCGGACGGCCGACGGTCGGGCCGAACACGTCCGCGTGCTCGGATTCGAGCCGTACTTCTACGCGCCGACGGCGAGCCTCGACGACGACGACCTCGACCGCGACGTGATCACGCGGACGGAGACGGGCTACGAGAGCATCCGCGGCGAGGAGCTGACGAAGATCTGCACGCAGACGCCCCGGGACGTGGGACAGATTCGCGACGAGTTCGACCACTTCGAGGCGGACATCCTCTTTCCCAACCGCCTGCTGATCGACAAGGACATCGGAAGCGGCGTTCGCGTTCCGGTCCGTCGACTGGAGAGCGGCGCGATCCAGGTGCCACACGACGAACTCGAAGCCGTCGAGGCGTCGGCCGACCTCCGGGTGAACACGTTCGACATCGAGGTCGACGACCGTTCCGGATTTCCGGAGGACGGCGAGGAGCCCGTCGTCTGTCTCACCAGCCACGACTCCCGTCACGACGAGTACATCGCGTGGCTGTACGACACGCCCGACGGCGACGGCGTCGCCCCGGACCGCCTCGACGACTACGACGGACTCGACGGCGAGATAGAGGCCGAGGTCCGAGCCTTCGACGACGAGGCCGCGATGCTCGACGCCTTCCTGGCGTACGTCGAGGACACCGACCCGGACGTGCTCACGGGCTGGAACTTCGAGGACTTCGACGCCCCCTACCTCATCGACCGCCTCGAAGTCCTTGGCAAGCGGCCGGACGTGGACCGGGATCTGAACCCGGACCGTCTCTCGCGGGTCGGGGAAGTGTGGCGGAGCGACTGGGGCGGTCCCACGATCAAGGGGCGGGTCGTCTTCGACCTGCTGTACGCCTACAAGCGCACGCAGTTCACGGAACTGGAGTCGTACCGCCTCGACGCGGTGGGCGAGACGGAACTCGGCGCGGGCAAGGAGCGCTACACGGGCGACATCGGCGACCTCTGGGAGGACGACCCCGAACGCCTGCTGGAGTACAACCTCCGGGACGTGGAACTGTGTGTCGAACTCGACCGCAAACGGGACATCATCTCCTTCTGGGACGAGGTGCGCACCTTCGTCGGCTGCAAGCTGGAGGACGCCCCCACGCCCGGCGACGCCGTCGACGTGTACGTCCTGCACAAGGTCCACGGCGAGTTCGCCCTCCCGTCGAAGGGCCGGGCCGACGCCGAGGACTACGAGGGCGGCGCCGTCTTCGACCCGATCACGGGGATCAAGGAAAACGTCAGCGTGCTGGACCTAAAGAGCCTCTACCCGATGTGCATGGTGACGATCAACGCGTCCCCGGAGACGAAAGTCGACCCCGACTCCTACGACGGCGACACCTACCACGCCCCCAACGGCACTCACTTTCGGAAGGAACCGGACGGCGTCATCCGGGAGATGGTCGACGAGTTGCTCGAAGAGCGCGAGCAGAAGAAGGCCGAACGGAACGATCACGACCCTGGCAGCGAGGCGTACGAGCTGTACGACCGGGAACAGCAAGCTGTCAAGGTTATTATGAATTCTTTATATGGGGTCTTGGGATGGGACCGTTTCCGCCTCTACGACAAGGAGATGGGCGCCGCGGTCACGGCGACGGGACGCGACGTGATCGAACATACGGAGTCGGCGGCGGGCGAAATCGGCCATCAGGTCGTCTACGGAGATAGCGTCACCGGCGAGCGTCCCATCGTCGTTCGTGATCCTGACGGTCGGATGCGGATCGTATCCATCGAAACGCTCTTCGAGCGGGCGCGTTCGAGCGCGGACTCGGAAGTATTAATCACGGCGGATGGGGGCGCTGTCGCGTCTTCGTCCGTGGGCAAGGAACGACGCCAACTGGAGGGGTGGGAAGCCCTCTCACTGAACGACGATGGTGACGCCGAGTGGCAGCCAATCACCCAAGTAATCCGTCACGAGACGGATAAAGCGGTCGTCACCCTCCAGCACAAGTTCGGGGAGTCGACGACGACCCGAGATCACTCCTACGTCGGTGCGGACGACGGTGAGTACGTCGAAGTTTCACCCGAGGAACTTGATGAACCGATCCGTATCCCCGATATTCCGTCGCTCGACACTATCGACACCATCGACGTGTACGAGGTGTTGCAGGGGTACACTCGCGAGTACGCGGACGGTCGAAGTGTTGGAAGCGAGCACGCCGAACGGAAAGTGAAGCGAGTCCACGCAAACGACGAGTTCGTCTGGTTCGGACACAAACATCACGAAGCGCTGGACTCGACGATCAAAGTCCAGCGATACATCGACCTCGATTCCGAGGATGGGGCCGCACTCGTCCGTCTGCTCGCGGCGTACGTGACCGAAGGGAGTGCGTCTACTGCCGAAACGGCCGCCGGAAAGTACGGCGCGAGTATCGCCGAATCCCGCCGCGATTGGCTTGAGGGGTTCAAATCGGACTACGAACGGCTCTTCGAGGGTGCGACGGTTAGCATCGCTGCCTCCGACAGCAACGGCGAGCGTACGATCCAGAATGGTGAAACCGAGGTTAATTACGACGATCAGACATTAAAACTCCAGATGATGAACGAACTCTCGGCGGTGTTCTTCCGGGAGTTCGCCGGGCAGACCTCGCGTGGAAAACGCGTTCCGTGGTTCGTCTTCCACCTATCCGACGAACTACAGGCGCGTTTCGTCGAGGTACTCGTCGAGGGCGACGGCTCTCGCGAGTTCCCGCGATACTCCGAGGAGTACGCCGAACGGAATTTCGACTACGAGACGGTGAGTCGAGAACTCGCGGCTGGGGTGTCCATGCTTCTCACGCAACGGGGGCGGAAACACTCACTCAAATACCGAGACAGCAAAGGAAGCTACACCATCCGGACGTGTGATTTCTATCGATCCGGACGCGACCCGGTGGTCGATGAAACGTCACACGACGGCTACGTATACGACCTTAGCGTCGAGGAGAATCAGAACTTCGTCGACGCCGTCGGCGGTATCGTCCTCCACAACACCGACTCGGTGATGCTCGAACTCGGGCCAGATGTCGACACCGAGGACGCCATTAAACAGTCCTTCGACATCGAGGAACACATCAACGACTCCTACGACGCGTTCGCCTTGGAGGAGCTGAACGCCCACCACCACCGCTTCCAGATCGAGTTCGAGAAGCTCTACCGACGGTTCTTCCAGGCGGGCAAGAAGAAACGCTACGCCGGTCACATCGTCTGGAAGGAGGGGAAACACGTCGACGACATCGACATCACGGGCTTCGAGTACAAGCGCTCGGACATCGCGCCGATCACGAAGCGGGTCCAGCGGCAGGTGATCGAGATGATCGTCACCGGCGACGACGTCGACGACATCGAGGAGTACGTCCACGACGTGATCGCTGACTTCGAGGCGGGGAACGTCGACCTCGACGACGTGGGCATTCCGGGTGGGATCGGCAAGCGCCTGACGGCCTACGACACGGACACGGCACAGGTCCGGGGGGCGAAGTACGCCAACCTCCTGCTCGGCACTAACTTCCAGCGCGGAAGCAAGCCCAAGCGCCTGTACCTGAAGAAGGTCCACCCCGACTTCTTCCGCCGACTGGAGACGGAGGAGGGCTTCGATCCCCAGACCGACCCCCTCTACGCCGCGTTCAAGCGCGATCCGGACGTGATCTGTTTCGAGTACGCCGACCAGATTCCCGACGCCTTCGAGATCGACTGGGACAAGATGCTCGAGAAGACGCTCAAAGGTCCCATCGACCGAATCATCGAGGCGCTCGGTCTCTCGTGGGACGAAGTAAAAAGCGGTCAACGACAGACTGGACTCGGACAATTCTGAAACTCCATTTCTCGTTTTCGAAATAATAGTCGTAAAAGAGGAAATCGAAGGGGGAGAATGCGTAACCATTATGCGTCTTACACCCCTCCCTCACGGTAGGGTTATGGCAACACTACAGATCAACAATCTTCACGCGAAAGTCGCAGAAGAGGACGGCGAAACCATCCTTCGTGGCGTCGACCTCGAAGTCCGGTCGGGCGAGATTCACGCCCTGATGGGACCGAACGGGTCGGGCAAGTCGACGACTGCGAAGGTGATCGCCGGCCATCCGGCCTACGAGGTCACCGACGGGAGTATCACGCTCGTCCTCGACGACGAGGACGTCGCCGACATCGACGAGGAGGTACCCCCGGAGATGCGCGAGTGGGATCTGCTCGATCTCGAACCCAACGAGCGTGCGGCGCTCGGTATCTTCCTCGGCTTCCAGTATCCGGCGGAGATCGAGGGTGTCACCATGACGAACTTCCTCCGGCAGGCGCTCAACGCCAAGACCGAGGAGCGCGAGGAGCTGTTCGAGGACGACGACGACGTGGACGCCGAAGCGGAGGAGTCGGGCTACGACACCTCCCCGATGGAGGGTGCGGCCGACGACGGCGAGATCGGCGTCGCCGAGTTCCAGCAGCTGTTGAAAGAGAAGATGGAACTGCTGGACATGGACGAGAAGTTCGCCCAGCGCTACCTCAACGCCGGCTTCTCTGGCGGCGAGAAAAAGCAGAACGAAGTGCTCCAGGCCGCGATCCTCGAGCCCGCCATCGCGGTGCTCGACGAGATCGACTCCGGGCTGGACATCGACCGCCTGCAGGACGTCTCCGAGGGGATCAACGCCCTCCGCGACGAGCAGGGGACGGGTATCCTCCAGATCACTCACTACCAGCGTATCCTCGACTACGTCGAGCCGGATCACGTCCACGTGATGATCGACGGGGAGATCGCAGAGAGCGGCGGTGCGGACCTGGCCGAGAAGCTCGAGGACGAGGGCTACGACTGGGTTCGCGAGCAGGTATACGAGACAGCGTAATACGGCTGCAGCCACAACACCACATCATGAGCTCAGATCAAGATCACCTCAAAGAGACCGACACCGAAGCCCGCTTCGAGTTCAAGAAGGAGGAGCGCTCCTCCTTCCAGGCCGAGAAGGGCCTCACCGAGGAGACGATCCGCGTCATCTCGGAGGACAAGGGCGAACCCGAGTGGATGCTGAAGCGACGACTCCGGGCGCTCGAACAGTTCCAGGAGATGCCGATGCCGACGGATTGGCCCGGCCAGCCCGACCTCTCCGAGGTCGACGTCAACGAGATCATCCCGTACATCCGACCGGACGTCGAGACGCGCGAGAGCGTCGACGACTGGACGGACCTGCCCGACGACATCAAGGACACCTTCGACAAGCTGGGCATCCCCGAGGCCGAGAAGAACGCCCTCTCGGGCGTCGGCGCCCAGTACGAGTCCGAAGTCGTCTACCAGAACATGCAGGAGCGCTGGGAGGAGAAAGGCGTCGTCTTCTGTAACATGGACCAGGCAGTCAGGGAACACGAGGACCTGGTCCGCGAGCACTTCATGACGAAGTGCGTGCCGCCGAGCGACAACAAGTTCGCGGCGCTTCACGGCGCCATCTGGTCCGGCGGGTCGTTCGTCTACGTCCCCGAGGACACCGTCGTCGAGATGCCCGTGCAGGCGTACTTCCGGATGAACTCCGAGGGGATGGGCCAGTTCGAACACACGCTCATCATCGCCGAGGAAGGGTCGGAAGTCCACTACATCGAGGGCTGTTCCGCGCCGAAGTACTCCGCGTTCAACCTCCACTCCGGCGGCGTGGAGGTGTTCGTCGGCGACGGCGCTCACGTCCAGTACTCGACGGTGCAGAACTGGTCGAAAAACACCTACAACCTGAACACCAAGCGTGCGCTCGTCGAGGGCGACGGCCGCATGGAGTGGATCTCGGGTTCGATGGGGTCGAAGGCGACGATGCTGTACCCGTCGACGGTGCTCAAGGGCCGCGGCGCCTCCGACAACCACATCACCATCGCCTTCGCGGGCGAGGGCCAGAACATCGACACCGGCGCGAAGGTGTACCACAACGCGCCGAACACGAAGTCGACCATCGAATCCAAGAGTATCAGCAAGGACGGCGGCCGCACGAACTACAGGGGACTGGTCCACATCGCGGACGGCGCGTCCGACTCCTCGACGTCCGTCGAGTGTGACGCGCTGATGTTCGACAACGAGTCCACGTCCGACACCATGCCGTACATGGAGATCAACGAATCGAAGGTCGACGTGGCCCACGAGGCGACCGTCGGGAAGATCGGCGACGAGGACGTGTTCTACCTCCAGAGCCGCGGTCTCGACGACGACGACGCCAAGCAGATGATCGTCTCCGGCTTCATCGAGCCGATCACGGAGGAACTGCCCATCGAGTACGCGGTCGAACTCAACCGTCTCGTCGAACTCGAGATGGAGGGGAGTCTCGGATAATCATGAGCACGCAGGTACCAGCAGACCTCTCGGAAGCGACCGTCCACGAGATCGCCAGCAGCCGCGACGAGCCGGACTGGCTCCGCGAGACGCGCCTCAAGGCGCTCAAGGCGATGGACCGGCTGGAGATGCCCGACGTCATCCAGACGCCCGGGCGCCGGTGGACGAACCTCGACCAGCTCGACTTCGACGAGCTGGCCGATCCGCTGAATCAGGCCGACGACACCGAGCGCGTCACGGACGAGGGCGTCGAAGTGCTCCCGTTCACCGAGGCGATGGTGGAGCACCCCGAACTCCTCCAGGACGCGTTCGGCTCCGTCATCGATCCGGAGCGGGACTATCTGACGGCGCTGTCGGTGGCGCTCTTTACGACGGGCACGTTCATCTACGTCCCCGAGGGCGTCGACGCCGAGGACGTGACGATCCGGACGGAGATGAACTCCCGGTCGCTGTTCAGTCACACGCTCGTCGTCACCGAGGACTCGTCGTCGGTGACGATCCTCGAACGGATCGACTCCGGCGACGACGACGTGGACGGCGCGCGCTACTACAGCAACCTCGTCGAAGTCGCCGCCGGCGAGAACAGCTACGTCCAGTACGGCTCGCTCCAGACGCTCGACGAGGAGACGTACAACGTCTCGCTCAAGCGTGGCGACGCGAGCGTCTACTCGACGATAGACTGGATCGAGGGCAACATCGGCTCGCGGCTCACCCGCTCGGACATCGAGACCGAACTCAACGGTGACAGCTCCGAGGGCCGGATCGTCGGCGCCTTCTTCGGCCACGACGATCAGCACTTCGACGTGAACGCGCGGGTCTGGCACAAGGCCGAACACACGACGGCCGATCTCGTCACCCGCGGCGTGCTCGACGACCGCGCGCGCTCGGTGTACGAGGGCGTCCAGGACGTGGGTCGCGATGCGTGGGACACCAGCTCCTACCAGCGAGAGAACACGCTGATGCTGAGCGACGACAGCGAGGCCGACGCCTCGCCGAAGCTCATCATCAACAACCACGACACCGAGGCGTCCCACTCCGCGACGGTCGGTCAGGTCGACCGCGAGGACCTGTTCTACCTGACCTCGCGGACGATCCCCGAACGGGACGCTCGGAACATGCTCGTGGAGGGCTTCTTCGTGCCCGTCTTCGAAGAGATCGAGGTCGAGGAGCTTCGCGAGGATCTGGAAGCGCAGATCGCGGCTCGGCTGCGCAAGTAACTCGCCCACAGGGAACGGCTTAAGTTCCCCTCTCCCCGATTGCACGTATGCCCGTCCCGGCCGCACGTATCGTCCGGAGGTGTCCGTCGACATGAGCGTCAGCCACCGGGTCGGCTCCGATCACCAGCTCGCACGACTCCTCCAGATCGGCATCGTGCTGGAGGAGGTCGTCGAGGCGCGAGCCCACCACCACTACCAGTCGCTCGGCTCGGCGGCGCTCGACCCCGAGATCGAGGCGCTGTTGGCCGACGCCGCCAAGGAGTCGGCGACCCACCGCGAACGACTGGAGGGGCTGATCGCCGACCTCGACGCGGAGTCCATTCCGTTCGAGGACATCGAGGCGCTCGTCGAAGCCCAGTACGCACAGACCAAACCCGAGGACTTCGACGGCATCCTCTACGATCAGCTCTGTAACGAGGAGACGGCGTACAAGTTCTACGACGACCTCGTGTCGGCAATCGAAGCCAGCGACGCGCGGTTCTCGGTGGATCGGGATCGACTGCTCGATACGCTGCGGTCGATTCGCGAGGACGAAGCGGACGGCGTCGAAGACGTGACGAACGTTATGGAGACACGGGAATGAACACGGCAGACCAGTACCTCAAGGCGATCTACCTGATCCAGGAGATGGAAGACGGACCGGCGTCGACCGGCGCGCTCGCGGACATGCTCGACGTGAGTCCGGCGAGCGCCAACGAGATGATCGGCAAGCTCGAAGCCCGCGAACTCGCGGATCACGAGAAGTACAAGGGCGTCCGCCTCACCGAGGAGGGCATCGTCCGTGCTCGCGACGCGCTCCAGACGTACTGCATCATCGAGCGCTTCCTCGCGAACGTCCTCGACGTCGAGGATTTCCAGGCCGAAGCCCGCGAACTCGAAGCGGTCATCGACGACACGGTGGCCGACCGCCTCGACACGATCATCGACCGCAACCCCAACTGCCCGGACTGCTTCGACGCCGAGACCGACGCGTGTCGGGAACTCGAAGTCGAGTGCGAGAAACCGGCGGACTGAGACGGCTGGATTTATACGGGACGGCCGCCGAAAAGCGACTGCAGTCCCGTGGTGTAGTGGCCAATCATCTGGGCCTTTGGAGCCCAGGACGGCGGTTCGAATCCGCCCGGGACTATTCTGTCCGAACGAAGTGAGGACGAATAGCGCACGGTGGATTCGCGGCCCAGAAGGCGAGAGGATTCGAGCCTTCGCGGTTCGAATCCGCCCGGGACTATTCTGCGAACGTAGTGAGCACGAACAGTCGCTACGCGGATTCGAGCCCAGCAGACGAGCGGATTCGAGTCTTCGAGGTTCGAATCCGCCCGGAACTACTTTCCGGACCACTGCGAATATATGCGCACACGTTCAGGTACGCCCATGCCTCCCTCACACGTCCTCGTCCCCCTCGACGGCTCCCCGCTCGCGGACGAGGCGCTCGCGGAGGCGCTCGCCCTCTTCGACTGCCGCATCACGGTCCTGAACGTCGTGACGCCACTCGACGCGGGGATGAGCGAGGGCGGCGTCCTCGACGCCGACGAGGACCGCCGCGAGCACGCACACGACCGGGCCGAACGCCTCGTCGACCGGGCGCGCACGCGGGCCGCCGATGCCGACCGAACGGTCGACACCGTCGTCCGGACCGGCGACCCGGCCGAGACCATTCTGGCGTACGTCGACGACCACGACGTCGACCGGATCGTGATGGGCGGACACGGTGGCGAGCGGGGCGCCCTCGCCCGCCGCGTGCTCGGGACAGTGGCGACGACCGTCGTCGGCGAGGCGCCGGTGACGGTGACGGTCGTGCGCTAACCACCGAGGACGGCGGCGAAGACCCTGTAGAGACCGAAGCCGACGACGATGGAGGTGACGAGCGTGACGATCCAGAACGCGAGCGTGACGCCGATCTTCCGCTTCGAGACGCCGGCCGATCCGCCCGCCAGACCGCCGCCGATGACGCCGGAGATGATGATGTTGTTGAACGAGATGGGGATACCGAGCGCGATGGCTAGCTGAGCGATGACGAACCCGGGCACGAGCGCGGCGATGGAGCGTCTGACGCCGAGCTGGGCGTACTCACGGGAGGTCGCCTGCAGGAGTCTGGGCGCCCCCATCCACGCACCGGCGAGGATACCGGTCGCCCCGAGTGCGAGGAGAGCGATCCCCGGCAGGCCGAGTTCGGTGCCGTAGAGGTTTTCCAGGGGACCGGTCGCCAGCCCGACCTGACTGCCGCCGCTGGAGAAGGCGACGGCGCTGCCGAGGAGGACGAGAAACGTTCGGACGCCGTCCTCGACCGACGCCTGGGTTCGCCGGCGGATGAACCGGAAACTCGCGGCCGCGGCGGCGAGCGTGACGAGGACGATCACGGGATCGACGCCCCACGCGGTCGGCGCCCCGACTCGTCTCGCGAGAACGCCCGCGACGGAGCTCTGGGTGGCGTCGGGCGGCGAGGGGACGATAGCCAGCTGCACGTTCGCGACGATCCCCCCGACGACGGCAGCCAGCAACGGAACGCCCACGGTCTCGGGGATGTCGTCGCGACGGAGGATGGTCGCGGTGAGGTAGGCGAGCCCGCCCGACGTCGGCGGGACGAGCGCCCAGAAGATGACGATCCGACGGTACGTGTCGACGACGGGGTCGCCGCCGAGCGAGAGTCCGACGCCGACCATCGCCCCGGTGGTGGCGAAGGCGGCGGGGATCGGGTAGCCGGTGTAGATCCCGATGGCCATGAAGCCGGTCGCGGTGAGGAGTCCGGCCGTCGCCGCCAGCGACGTGATCTGGACGCCGCCGACGAGACCCGACCCGACCGTCTCGGAGATGGCGCCCCCCTGAGTCAGCGCGCCGAGGGCGGCGAGGATGCCGATGAGGAAGGCCGCCCGCATCGTCGAGATGGCGTTGGCGCCGATTGCCGGGGCGAACGGCGGCGAGTTGCTGTTGGCGCCGAGCGTCCACGCCGTGCCGAGGCTGGTGAGCGTCGCCACCACGACGAGCGCCCAGAAGCCGACTCCGGGCACGATCAGATTCTCCAGTCGGGGGTGACGAACATGCTCCCGGCTTGTACCGGCGGCCGAATAAACGTTCGCGCCGTCACTGCCGCTCCGACACGTCGTCGTCGACGCGGAACTCGAAGCGCGCGCCGCCCGCCCGTCCCTCCGTCACCGACACCGACCAGCCGTGGGCGTGAGCGATCCGCTCGACGATGGCGAGGCCGAAGCCCGTGCCCGCCTCGGCGGTCGTGAAGCCCCGTTCGAACACGTCCTCGCGTTCGTCCGCCGGGATGCCGGGTCCGTCGTCCTCGACGGCGAAGCCCTCGGTGAAGTCGAGCGGTCGAACCGTAACGTGGACGTCGTTCCCGGCGTGTTCGATTGCGTTCCGAAACAGATTGGAGAGCAACTCGCGCAGGCGGTCGGGATCGGCGCCGACGTCGCCGTCCTCGACGGACATGGTGGCCGAGGCGGTGTCGATCTGTGACCACGCGTCGGTCGCGATTGCCTCGATCGAGGTCGGTTCCGAATCCAGGACTCGCTGCCCCTGTTCGGCCATCGCCAGCAGGTCGTCGATCAGCGTCTGCATCCGGTCGACGGTCGCGCCGATGTCCGTACACAGCAGCCGGACCGCGTCGGCGTCGACGGATTCGTCCGTGCCGTCGACGGTCGCCTGGAACTGTTTGAGTTCGGCGTCGAGCAGCGCCAGCGGATTCCGGAGGTCGTGGGCGACCGTCTGCCCGTACCGTTTGAGTCGGTCGTTCTGAGCCTCCAGTTCCCGTTCGTACTCCTTGAGCGCCGTCACGTCGCGGTTGATCGCGACGAACCCGGAGATGTCGCCGCAGTCGTCGAAGATCGGCGCAATCGTCTGGTCGACGACGTATCGCGTGCCGTCCTTGCGCTCGTTGGTCACCTCGCCCTGCCAGACGCCGCCGTCGAGGATCGTCTCCCAGAGGTCGCGGTAGAACGCCTCGTCGTGTTCGCCGGAGCGGACTATCGCCGGCGTCCGACCGATCGCCTCCGCGGCGGAGTAGCCGCTCATCGTCTCGAAGGCGTCGTTGACGTACTCCATCCGGCCGTCGGTGTCGGTGATGATGACGCTGTGGCCGGCGTGCTCGACCGCGCTCCGGAACTGTTCGAGATTCCGTTTCCGGCGCTTGCGAGCGGTCGCGTCGCGAAGCGTGTTCACCTGGTAGGACGCACCGTCTATCGTCACGCGCGAGGTGACGACCTCGACGGGCACCACCTCGCCGGTGTCCACCCGTTCGACGTGCGTCTCGTAGATCCGTCGCTCGCCGTCGTCGAACGACGCCCAGTACTCCCGAAACCGATCCCGGTCGAGATCGGTATCGAGCGTCGCCATGTGCCGCGAGCGGAGGTCCTCGCGGTCGGTTCCGACCAGTTCCGCGAGGCGTTCGTTGACGTAGGTGGCGTACCCGTCGGCGCCGTAGGTACCGATGCCGATGCCGGCCTGATCGATTGCCCGCTTGAGGAAGGTCAGATTCAGTTCGCGCTCCTTGCGGGCCGTGACATCCCGATTGATCGCGACGAAGCCGACGGTGTCGCCGTCCTCGGTGATCGGCGCAATCGTCTGATCGATGACGTATCGGTCGCCGTTCTTGCGCTCGTTGACGACTTCACCCTCCCAGACCTCGCCAGCCCCGATAGTCGACCACAGGTCACGGTAGAACGCCTCGTCGTGTTCGCCGGACTGCAGCATCGACGGCCGCTGCCCGATAGCCTCCGTCGCCGTGTAGCCAGTGACCGCCTCGAAGGTGTCGTTGACGTAGCTGATCGTCCCGTCCGCGTCGGTGATCAACACGACGTGCCCGGCGTGTTCGACCGCGCTCCGGAACTGTCGGCGCTGGCGCTCGCGCCGTTTCCGGTCGGTGATGTCACGGACGACGCCGTCGAAATACACGCCGTCCTCCGTCTCGGTGCGGATCGCGGTGACCGACACCCAGATACGGTCGCCGTCCAGCGTCTCCTGTCGCAGTTCCGCGTCCTGGACGACGCCCTCCGCCCGCAGTTCCCGGCACAGCGTGGCGCGGTCGTCGGCGTCGAGATAGAAGTCGCTGGCCGCGTGATCGAGTATGGCGTCGACGGAGTCGGCGCCGAAGATGTCCGCGAGTGCGGCGTTGGCGTCGACGAGGGTGCCCGCCGCGTCGGATTCGACGCGATAGACGCCCATCGGGAGGTGCTCGACGATGCGTTCGTAGCGGTCCTGCCGGCGGAGTCGCTCGACGCGGGCGATCGCGTGGCCGACGTCCCTCCCGAGCCGTTCCAGCACTTCCAGCTCGCGGTCGTCGAAGGCGCCCGCTCGGTCGGCGTACACGTTCAGGACGCCGTAGAGCGTGTCGTCGGCGAGCAGCGGAACGGCCGCACTGGCGCGGTACCCGCGCTCGAGCGCGTCCGCGCGCCAGGGGTCGTAGTCGTCGTCCGCAATCGTCTCGGCGACGGCCGGTTCCCGCGTCCGCATCGCCCGCCCGGTCGGACCCTGCGCGGTGGCGCTCCCGTCTATCGTGATCTCGACGTCGTCCAGATACTGCTCCTCGATGCCCGCGGTCGCCCGCGGTTCGACGGTGGTTCCCTCGGGACCGCGAGCGCCGATCCAGGCGAAGCGATAGGGATCGGTGTCGCTGACGATCTCACAGACGCGGCGTTCGATCTCCTCGCGCCGCTCGGCGCGGACGAGCACCTGCTCGACGTCCCTGGCGAAGCGGTTGATCCGGTCGAGCGTCGCCGCCCGACGCGTGGCGCGATACTGCTGGATCGCGTTTTCGATCCGGTTGGCAAGCAGTTCGTACCCCTCCGTACCCGCCCGTTTCTGGAGGTAGTCGGTCACGCCTCCGGCGATTGCCTCGCTCGCGACGTTCTCGCTGCCGGTGCCGGTAAAGAGGATGAACGGGAGATCGTCGTGCGCCTCGCGGACGGTCTCCAGAAACGCGAGACCGTCCTGCCCGGGCATCTGGTAGTCGGAGACGACGCAGTCGAACGCCTCGGCGTCGAGTCGATCCAGCCCCTCGCTCGCGCTCGTCGCCGTCTCCACGACGAGGCAGTCGCTCGTCCGTTCGAGATACTCCGCCGTCAGCGCCGCAAACGCGCTATCGTCGTCCACGTGGAGGACCCGCCCCGACTCGATCCACTCGGCCATTGGTGGAGCTATCTCGAGTCCACGTAAATAGTCCCCGTATCTTCCCGAGAGCTTGTGACCGCCCGAACGCCCCGTCGTCGACGGTCGCACGCGTTGACTCCGTCAGACGCGGCCGACGAACGTGAGCGTCCCCCCGAACGGCGGTGCCTACGAGGGGGGCGGGAGGAGCGTCGATGTCGGGACCAACACCGCAGCAGCGTCACTGCGATGCCGAGCGCCGTCCCCGCTCGGCCGCCGCCGACCGGCGTCGGCGACCCTACTCGTCCCGATTCCGCCGCGCCGGCGGCGTCTTCGAGACGACGAGACCCAGCGTGTCGCGGTTGTCGGCGGCCCAGCGGTACGCCCGCTCGCGGAGCCGTTCGTAGTCCTCGAACTGCCGGAGGAAGTCGACGACCGGCCGGGAATCGCCCGCCACGTCCGTTCGAACGAGTGTGCGTTCGACGGCCTCGCCACACGAGTAGACGGCGTCGTCGGTCACCAGGTGGACACAGTCCGCGTAGTCGTCGGGGAGTCGCTCGCGGAGCGTCGGGGTGAGCGTCGAGAAGCCGACGATCCGGAGGTCGGCGTGTCTCGCGGCCCAGTCCACCCACCACGTGCAGAACCCGCAGTCGTCGTCGTAGACGAGCGTCGGTTCCATATCGCCGGCTACGACCTCCCGCCGTATGCCTCCCCCGGTTTCACGTGCCTGGCGCCGCTCTCCCCGGTATGCCGGACCGTTCCCGTCTCGCCCCGCTCGATCCCGTCACTGCGGTCTCGATTGCCGTCGCCGTCGCCCCGGTCGGCTACCTGCTCGGCTGGCTGTTCGTCGTCCACCTCGTCCCGCTGGCGACGGCGGTCTGGCTGTCGACCGTCCTGGTGATCGTCGTGTCGTTGCTCGGCGTGGCCGCGCGCGGTCCACGCGACGACGAACGCCCGTGACCGACTCCGAGCGGGATCACCGCTCGAACGCCGACCGCAGATCGTCCGCCGAGGACGTGTTCAGCACGTCGTCCGCTTCACACCATCCCCGTCGGGCCTGTGCGACTCCCAGGTGCATGAAATTCAGTTCGCCCGCCGTGTGAGCGTCCGTACTGACGACGTACTGGACCGTCTCGCGGTACTCCTCGACGGCCTCCCACGCGAGATCGAGTCGCTCCGGCTGGGCGTTGATCTCGATTGCGACGTTCTCCGCGGCGGCCGTCTCCATCACCCTCTCCACGTCGAGATCCAGCGGTGCCCGCTCGTTGATCAATCGATTGGTAGGGTGGGCGAAGACGTCGATCGGCCAGTCCTCGAACGCCTCGACGACTCGCTGGGTGGGATCGGACGGGTCGCTGTGCATCCCCGCGACGACCACGTCACAGTGGTCGTACCAGGACTCGGGCAGTGCCAGTCCGTCGTCGGTGATCTCGGCCTCGACGCCCTGCAGGACGGTGACATCCAGGTCGTCGTTCACCGCCTCGACCTCGGCACGCTGGTCCTCGAAGGACGCCTCGTCGAGCGTGCCTGGGATCGGCGCGTGTGGTCCGTGATCGGTGACGAGGACGTACTCCAACCCTCGCTCGGCCGCGGCCTCGGCCATCTCGCGGACGCTGTGGGAGCCGTCGGAGTAGTCGGTGTGGAGCTGTAAGTCACCGCGAACGTCGTCGAGTTCGACCAGGTCGGGAAGCGCTCCCGTGGCCGCTGCGTCGACTTCCCCCGTATCCTCCCGGAGTGCCGGGGGAATCCATTCGAGGTCGAGTGCGTGGTAGACGGCTTCTTCGGTTTCACTGGCGATGCGCTCGCCGACGCGTTGCCCGTCCTCGGCGTCGCCGACGTCGCTCACGTCGAAGAGACCGTACTCGTTGAGCTTCCAGTCGCGGTCGATTGCCCAATTCCGGAGGGTGATGTTGTGGTCCTTGGAGCCGGTGAAATAGACGAGTGCGGAGCCGTACTCCGCCTCGTCGACGATACGCAGGTCGATCTGGAGGTCACTGGAGACGATGACTGACGACTTCGTTTCGCCTCGGGACAGCACCTCCGCCACGTCGTCGTGCGTGCAGAAACGCTCCATCGCGGCCTCGGGATCGGAAGCAGTTGCCAGAATATCGAGGTCGCCGACAGTCGGCCGCCGCCGCCGAAACGAGCCGACGACGTCGACCTGATCGAAGGCCGCGGCGTCCCGGAGGCGCGATTCGAGCGCCGCTGCAATCGGGAACGCCCGCCCGAGGAGCATCCGCTCCTGGCCCCGTTTCGCCCGTTCGATGTGTTCGAGGATGTTCCGCTGTGACGTCTCGCCGAACCCCTCGAGGTCGGCAATCGCTCCCGTCTCGGCAGCGCGCTCGAGGTCTTCGAGCGTCCGGACGTCGAGTTCCAGATACAGCCGCTTGGCGGTCTTCGGACCCACTCCCTCGACGCTGGTGATCGCTTCGATGTCGACGGGGAGGTCCGATTTGAGGTCCTCGTAGTAGTCGAGTTCGCCCGTTTCGAGGTACTCCGCGATTTTCTCGCCGATCGACTCCCCGACGCCTTCGATCTCTTCGAGTTCGCCCCGCTCGTAGATCGCTTCGATCTCTTCGGAGAGCGCCTCGATATTCCGTGCTGCCGTCCGATAGGCGCGGGGTTTGTACTCGGCCTCCTGAATTTCGAGGAAATCCGCGATCTCGCGGAGTATCGTGGCGATTTCCTGGTTTTTCATCCCAGTCCGATCCTCCCGTCTCGTCTCCGGGGCTGGAACGCGAGGCTCATGACTCCGTCTCGAGGTACGCCATCGCCTCCTCGTCGGAGACCTGTTCGAACCGTTCGTAGAACTGTCCGACGCCCCTGAAGTCGCTCGGCGTGACGAGACAGACGACGTCGTCGGCTCGCTCCCGTAACTCGCGAATGGTGTCTGGCGGGCCGACCGGGACCGCCAGCACGATGCGTTCGGCGTCGGTCCCGTCGAGCATCTCGAGACACGCCCTGACGGTCGATCCCGTGGCGACGCCGTCGTCGACGACGGCGACGGTCTTTCCGGTCAGATCGGGTTCCGGCTGCTCGCCCCGGTAGCGCTCGGCCTTCTGACGCGCGTTCGCCGCTTCCGCCTCGCGCTCCCGCTCGAAGTACGCCTCGTCGGTTCCCGACCCGCGGAAAGCCTGCTCGTTGCGCCACACGCTCCCGTCGCTGGCGACGGCACCGACGGCGTACTCCGGGTTGCCCGGCGCGCCGATCTTCGACGCGACGACGATATCGAGCGGCACGTCGAGCGCGTCGGCGACGGCTCGTCCGAGCGGGAGACCGCCTCTCGGGATGGCGAGCACGATGTCCACGTCGAACTCCCGCTCCCGAAGCGCTTCTCCGAGTCGTTCGCCCGCC
>Ga0207720_100582_pt1 | contig 22438 bp, 19 predicted proteins | sample A23P2SouthBayCA_2_FD_187751 | JGI IMG/M metagenome (GOLD analysis project Ga0207720, IMG submission 187751) | Aerobic enrichment media microbial communities from Eden Landing Ponds, California, USA - A23 E3 (2) (SPAdes) | ecosystem: Environmental > Aquatic > Marine > Unclassified | place...
ACGACCGCCATCTCGAACTCCCGGTCGTCCAGGTCTTCGACGTACGGCAAGATGGTGATAGTGCTGAAGGGGTTGTCACCGGTGAGTTGGAGATATTCGAGTTCCGACAAGGCCGCGTGGGCGTTCGTCTTCTCGTTTTCCTGATCTCCGTCGTGTGGAATGACTGCATAGAGGTGGGCGCGCTGACAGTCGAGATCTTCGGCGATGTCGAGAGCCATGCCCGACCCCGTTCCGCCGCCGAGGGCCGCGACGACAGCCACCTCGTCGTCGTTGTCAACCCGCGGAGCGACGCTCTCCTCGACGTGGTCAGCGATGTGGTACAGGGCCTTGCTCACCGACCGACGGCGCTGGACGCCACCACCGAACCCCCTGGCGTTGACCGTACTCAGGGGCTCCTGATTTTCGTCCATCCACCAACTCCGCAGGTTCTGGTCCGAGCAGAGTCTCCGAACTGACGGCGGCGCAGTCAGTGACTCAGCCAGCCAGGCGTCGGGCACTTGTTCGGGGACAATCCTCGGTCCGTCGAAGGTCAGATGTCCTTGCCAGTTAGTATCTGCTCCATCGTGAACGGCTGCAATTTTTCGCTCGACCGTTCTGGCCATATTATGGTGCCAGTGATCGTCCGTCGTGGTGTCGATAGTAACTGCATTAAGTGTATCCGGCTGCTCGGCGTTGTACTCGTCGGTTTTTAGCACTTCTTCGAGAATCCATTGCTGGCTCATGAACCGATAGACGATTCTGCTCCCCCCGCCCCCAATTCCGATCAGAGTATCAGGTGTTTTACAACGAGGCACACCCCTTTGATGTATCTATTGAAATATATCACTTTCCATGAATGTCGTTCATACTGACTCAATTTCCACTATTGTCATTACCTGCGCTCCTACGGACGGCTACTGTCGGATAGTTATTTGCCTTTGTCCGGTGATTCGGTCATTCCGTCAGTCGTTGTTTCATTGGTCATTCCGTCAGTCGTTGTTCCATTCCCACCTGACGAATCGGGCTGTAGCACGCGTATGTGTACTAGTTCGGTCGCCGCTGGCCCGGTATCGTTGGAAACGAATAGAAGGAGGTACTCCACTTCCGGTTCGACAGATACGTTTGTTCGAACTTTTCCCCCGTCAATAGAACCGTTCTGACGGTCGATCTCGTTACCCGTCTGATTCAGCAGCCTGAGAATGTAAGTACCCGTTTCAATGTCTGTTGTCGCGACAAGAGTTAGTTCCCCGCTCTCGACGGCTGTGTTCCCTTGGGGTTGCTGTACGGCCACTCCCCGTGACGAACTTGTGATGAGCGTCGACACAGTCAGCGAATTGTCGATTGGGTCGTTGCCAACCATCGGTGAGACGGAAACACTGTAAATGCCCGTTCCATTTATGTCGAACCTGTGCTGGAACGATCTACTCCCATCAGCAAGGATTACCTGTTGCTCCTGTGAACTGCCACCTTCCTTGCTCGCTTCGATAGACACTTGTGAGGCGTTCCCGGAGACGTCGCCACGAACGCGTAACACGTTGTCACTATGGTTGACTGTAAGGTTAGTCACAGCAGGTTGAGACGTTTCGGCGGGTGGGGACTGTCCGGACCAGAGGTCTACCGGGTCGAAACCGCCGACAACCCCGAGCTGTGAGCCGGCGATTACGACGATTGCAATGATCAAAAACAGTCCCGCTATGAATACAAATGTTTGCCGTATCGATATCTTCCCTGGAGTGGGGGGTCTCGACGACATCGGACCCGCCCAACCGTCTCCTTCGTTGTACTCGGCAGTGCGGGACTCGATCTTCTGTTGGAGTTTATTCTTCGTCTCCTTGTAGTGTTCCGAGCGGATCACTCTCTCTGTGTGGAGTTCGTCGATACGATCTATCGCCGTAATCACGGGGTCAAGTTTGCTGCCAGGCGCGGAACGCTTGGCTTCAGTGACGTAGTCTTGGAGGGAACTGAGACCAACTGCTGGGTCGTCCGTCTCGTCCGATTCAACGTACTTGTCGAGTTCCTCAACGAAAATACCGTAACACTCGTCAGCCAACTGGGCCGATAGCTCGTCTCTTCTGCTTCTGATGTCAAGTGCTTCACTGTGGTCTTCCGAGGTGTCGCTACATAGTTTGTGGAGGTTCGCCGTCTTCAAATCGACCCGCACATGACTCCCGTCGCTGAGTGTGACGCCCATCTCAACCTCGTTTCCATCGACGACTTGTCGGAGTTTCCGCAACAGCCGAATTCTCGCTTCCGTCGAATCCACCTCCTCATCGATTCGTTTTATTTCTGACTTGATGGATGATTGAATGATATCCGTTCTTTTCTCTTCTTTCGTATCGATTTTTGAGTCCAGGAAGTCCCGAATATTCTCAGCAAAGCGGTCGTACGCGTTGTCCTCGGTGGGGTCGCCGTATCGCCTAGGCTGGAGCGTTTCCCGTGCAGTTTCGAGCAGTTCGTCTATACGTGCGTGACCAACACGGGTTTTGGTGACGACTGCTTCGTCGACATCACGCAGGAATTTGAGGTATGCATCAATTTCGTTGGGATCGGGATCGTCCCCAAATTCGGCGGTCGGCTGCTCAGCTCGTACCGCTTCTTTCACCTGCTCTTTTAATGTCGATTCCAAGTGCTGCTGGACCTCCGTGATCTCCTCGGTCAATCGTTCCTGAAACTGCGTTCGAAACTCGGTCTGCTGGGCGTCCGAGAGGACGACGTAGTCGTTGCGGAGCTTCTCGAGCAGCCGCTTGGCGGTCTCTCCACCCCGTCCGTCAGGTAATCGTTTTTGTCGCCCCGAAAGTATCGCCTTGACCGACCGAAACAGCCGGATGCGCTCCTCAGGAGGTTCGTTTGCCATCCCCTCGAGGAAGGTTTCGAACTCGTCTTCGACGGCCTCTTCTTCTTCCTCTCGGATCTCCGTGATACGTTCCGATATCTCCTCGCGGATCGACTCTTTAACCCGCTCAACGTCCGCATCGTGGAAGAACCCACGCTCGTGAAGGTCGGCTATCTCTTCGAGAGTATCCCGGACTCGTGAAACTTGTTCATCCTCGATGGTCAGGTCCTTCTCTGATTTGACTCCGCTCTTCTCGATCCTCCGGTCGAGTGCTTTGAGTGTGGATACCGTTGACTTCCGGGATTCGTCGTCGAGCAGACGCAAATGCGAAGAGATTGTTTTGACGATCCGCTTTCGTTTCTCCGCTCGGACTTCGTCGATCGCCTTCGAAATGTGATCGGCAAGTTGGTCTCTGAGTCGCTTTTTGTGAAGGGAGCCGAGTAGTGGGTGGTCGTTCACGGCAACGATTTTTGCTCGAAATTCTTCGAGCGTTGAATCCTCGACCGGATCGGGTGCGCGAGAACAGAGTCCACGCGCCTGCTCTAACCGCTCGTATGCGTCGACCGGCCGGTCCCTGGTGCCAGTCGATCGAAGCCGTTCGTCGACGAACTCTTTGAGATCCGTGTACAGTTGCTGCTTGGTTTTGTTCCGACGCTTATTCTGGAACTCGCTAACCTTGTTTTTGAGTTCGTCAAGGAGATCGTCACCTTCGAGGACGCTGTCGGTAAGGATATCCCGTGTCAGGGCCCGCACTGACCCGACGGCGGCTGAATCCACGTCGGTTTCGGCACTTGGATCGTCGAGTACCTCCTGAATTGCACTGAGGTGGCTAACGAGGTCTTGGATTTCTTCGCGGGAGTCGACTTCAGTCGACTCACTTTCAAGCTCTTCGAACGCGGCTTTGAAACGCATCCGGTACTCCGCCTTCTGCTTAGCTTTTAAACGCTCGAGGTGAAGGGTAATACGATGTTGGACCGCCTCCCTGAAATCGTCTTTTTCAGCGGGGTCAAATGGGTGGAACTCGTCGAACAGGGAGCTTACCTTGCTTAAGGGATCAGGAAATACATCGGAGTTTTCGATCTCGTCCCCACGTAGTTCGGCCCGCATCATTCGGAGCGCCTCGACCTTAGTCCGGAGGTCTATGTCTTGATCCTCAAGCCGGTCGACTTGCGTTTCGAATTCTGCCAGTATATGCTCTTCAATATGCTCCTCGACCTTTGTGAGCTCCTCCTGAACCCGCTGTCGAACCGTTGAGACGAGTTTCTCTCGTGTCGTTTTGTTGGCGAAGGTCGGATCGATACCGTCGATAGTCTCACCGTTCCGGACCGCCAGGGTAAGTTCGGCAGCCCGGGCGGCGGCGTCGGTTTCGAACCCCGTTCTGGTGCGGCTGGACTCGATGATTTCCTGTAGTCTTGACAGTTCTTGGTAGTACTGTCGCCTGTGCACGGCTTCGACTTTGATTAGGTCGACGGCCGTTAGTGCGGGGTCCTCCAACTTCGACCGTACTAAGTTATCGACCTCGTCTATGTACTCCCGGAGTTGGTCGGTGGTCTGGTCGTCAAGTTGTGCGAAGTGGTCGCTGGTCGGGTCTAACACTAACTCCGCGGACCCGATGGCAGCGTGGCGTCCCTCCGGGGAGATGGCGATGGTGGCGTCTGTATTGGTTCGAAGGGTGAGGTGCGTGACCAGACTGGCAGCTGTCTCGTAGTCTTCAATGCCGAACGTGAACTTGGCGTCGTCATCGAGCGCTGACTCGACGACGAACTGTGACCGCTGCGTGAACCCGAGGTCAGTCAGCGACTGCGGCGCAGCCGACCCGAGAAACCACGGCATTCGGAATTTTGGATCGATCGCTTCATCAAAGTCCCACCCTTCGCTGGTTTCGAGAGAGTGGAGGTCGGTGACAAAGTCCGAGAACAGCGTGTCTCGGCCGTCCCCGAGGTATTCAACGAGGTGATAGGTGGATCGATGGCTCGGCTTAGATGACTTCGTACCGTAGAGAAGTGTCAACACCCGCAGCGATGAGAGGTCGACGTAAAGCGGGACGGTGTTTCGGAGGTTTGCGAGTACCTGTTCAGTCGCCTCAGTTTTGTCGCCGGAATTGGGGTAGACCTGAATTCGTTGGGGGTCGAATATACGGAGCTCCGACATGGATGCAGGTGCGTCTTCAGTCACTGACAAGGACGTCCGAGGGCCAATCGTGCCCTGTTAATCGTTCTTGTCCATCCTTGTCGAGTTTTATTTTGGCTTCCTTTTTGCTAGTCTGGGTATAGAAGTGCACCCGGTTGCTAATCTCAACCCCGATACTCTTGCCGCATAGGCCGATTTCTGGAGTCTGTGAGATTAGCAAATCCGTTATATTCCGACTAAACCAGTCATCGCCCCGTTGTAATCCGAACGGGTAGTTGGACAGCTTACCTCTGAGGTCGATCAGCCAGTCGGATTTGTTCCCCGAAAGGAAGAAATGATCTACAGTTCCAAAGTCGGTGATGGCCTTCAGTTCCGAAAGCATCTCCCGTTCACTTAATTCAATTCTCACTATTCTGGTATCTCTTGGTACGGGAAATTCAGTCGTACTCTACGATCATATTCACTACTTTATCTCCCATCGCTTTGACAACATATCTCTCCCCTTTGTCCTACGCGAGAAAGAGTCCCGGTACAGCATGGACTGCCCCCGAAGCATTCGGTTCGTGAACTATAACCCATGGCTTTTGTTCCTTACTCTCCCCGTCGGCGGAAACAGATTCTGTCGGTATCGGCTGTATATGTTACAAACCACGCTGGTTGAATGGCCCGGTTTGCCACAAATCGGTCCCGCGGTGTGGCGGCGCTGCCTCATCGTGGTATATCCACTTATGTGATCTCAAGTAAATGTTTGGGTTAGGACACAAGCGACTCGATCAGCCCCATCACGGCCCTGTTATTCGATGGCGCTGGACGCCTTGCTGATCGTGGACTGAAGGGAGGGGAACCAATCGAGCAATTTGGTGTAGTTGTACCAGTCGGTCTTCCAATTATCCGCACGGGCAACAGATGGTCGAGCAACTGTAGGCGACAGTCTCCGACAGTACGGAGTACCCTGAGTTCAAGCGAAGCAAGCGAGAACTGTGCTACTCGCTCGCGGTCTGTGTTTTCTACCAATCGGGTTCCCGAGCTAAACACGGCCTGTTTATTAGGTGTATCTGGCGCGCGATCTGGTCGAACGTATGCGAAAGGAAATGGAAGGCCTCTACCAGGACATTCAGCGACTGAGATAGCCTTCGTGAGCCGATAAACGCAACTGATCTCTCCTTTCGTTGTTATTCATTCTCGGAAGCTTCCTCTTGCAGAGTGGTCGTTCGCTGGGGTGTACTCGCTACGCCGTCGGGGGCAGCACTGTCCCTCTGGGTTCGGGCTGGTGTGTACCGAGAGTGGGTTGATCACGCGCCTGATAATACACCGACTCGGAAGCTGGAATGCCGACCAATGGTGTCGATAGCCTGGCAACCTACTGTCAGCCGGATGTAGACTGCGGTCGCCTGTGCCCAGCGGTCGCCTTATGGATCAAGCGACGGCTGTGGACCTCATCTCGGTTGGCGGCGTTTTCACTGACGTGAGAGCGCCGCTTTGTCCACCCATTGAACCAGCGATCGTCTGACCTAGTTCGTTGTCTCCAGAAATCTAGCCAGCATCAGGACGGTGGGTACTACCGACTGTCCCGAAGCGGTCGATACGATCTCGCTGTTTGAGATATAGCCACTCCAGACTGTATTCCCGTCAATACTGATACCAGTATTCCGTTCTTTCCGACTCAGAGACGTAATACAATATTGCCTTCAATTCTCCGAACTCCTGTACCGAGCTGTAAAGATTCTCTAAGTTGGTGACTATCTCGTCCCGGTTGATGAGCGTGAAGTCGGGAGCGTTAATGGCCAGTGCTCTGTCAGCAGCTCTGCGTTGAGGGAGACGCCCTATGGGGGGGTGGGATGAATTGAGTCGGCCCATATAGAGCGGTGACCAAGGGTCGAATTGTGCCTATCTCGGTGTCTGTCAACCGAACGGTTAACTGCCGTAGCTCCGTCACCCGGTGTATGGTTGAAATGCTTAGTTTGATCGACTGGACACTCGATGTTGGAGCCCTCCTCGTGAGCCTCCTGATTGCAAAGTCAGTTCTCGACTTGTCATACCGTGAGTTAGCGATTGCTGTCGCCTGCTTTGGCGTCTACGCACTTCATGAGATATGGGAGTCAGGGATGATATTCCCTGGCACTCATCGGGGGGTAGAACTGTGGATCCTCCATGCCCTTGGCGGGTAAAGTGCTACTCCTCACGGCGCTTCCCATAGTAAACCGGCTCTGTCATCTGGAGCACGGGTCGTTGTAGGTACCCATTTTGCGTAGTCCTCAGGCGTTATCAGGTGCTTTCCCATCGACTTCTCTCCCAAACCTATTTTTATCTGGCGAACATAACAAACTCTTCTGTTACCGTTTTAGCCCCGGAGAATCTTCACATTCTACTGCTTCGTAGCTACTCGGCTACATCTGATAGAAAATCACGCTCATTTGGTTTCACTCACACATGAGTACCATTTTTTCCCATGACGTGATAAAATTGGCTTGACAATGAGTTGTTTTTGTACATTTTTATGCAAGGTTCAGTATATCAAAATCTTAAATATATACAAATATGGAGTCAAAGTAATTACTTTTATGGAAAAAATAACAACCGTTACTCCTGAGAATGGATTATGAGATTAATTAGTAATGCCGTGTTGAATAGATCCTGAGTTGGGGTTAGAGTGGCTCACAAAGCGGTTCTATGTTCGAGATTGCGAACATAAGGACGATTTCACGGAACTGCCGATACCAGCCGAGCGCTCGCACGGCATCGCCGAGCGAGCGCTTCGTCGTCGAGTACGATGTTTCTGCCATCCAGCGCTGAGAGTAGCCTTTTGCCCGGATGAGTGCGTTGTGCCCTCGCGTCAACGGCCTCGATCCACGCTGTAAGATGAGTGGTTCGACGCCAAGTGCGTAGAATTCGTATTTCGTGATCCAGTTGTGGCAGGCTTTGTCAGCAGCCACCGACAGCAGGTCGTCCGCGTTCCGGCGGACGACCTGGGGCCCGGTCTTCGTATCGTGTTTCCACCGGGCAGAGATGTGTACGTCAAGAACGGCGAGCGACTCTCTATCGGTTAGCGTCGTTACTTTCAGCGTTTGGACGTTGCTTCCTGACCGCTGGCGGTAGTACGATGAAGCTGAACGGCGGTCGAAGAACGTGCTGTCGAGTGCTGCGTGGCCAGACTGCGGGTGCTGCTGCGCTGAAACGCGCAGCAGCGCCCGCCAGACCCACATTTTCAGCCGGTCGAACGACTTGTAGATCGTGCTGTAGTCTGGGAGGTCGTCCCGATCTAAGCCGAGTGCGTCACGAATCTCGGCCATGTGCTTCAGTCGATTCGGTGCTTCACGATAGCTGTGGCCGTCTTCGAGCCGAAGACAGTGGAAAACGACATGTTTCCAGCGGGCGAACCCGCCGCTGGCGTGCTCGCCCGCATGCTTCCCCAACGCTTGTTTGACTAGCTGCCGACACTGCTCAACGAAGTCGAGGAGATCGACCTCCATAGCCAGAGTCGAATTCCTCGGCTTCGTCCTTCTACTCCGTGATAGCAACCGATTAGACTGCTATTCAACAGGGCAATTGATTCGATACTCTTGCCGATGTAACGCCCGCTAGGGTTGTGTGCGTATGTATCATACCCCCACTCAGAGGATCGTCTCCATCGGTCGCTCTCGAAGCAGTATCAGGTTGCGATTCAACGACGACATAGTCCTCACCCGAGACTTACAACCCCCCTGCCCAACATGACTCTATGCTCAACCGACGGACGCTGCTAAAGGCTGGCGGTGTTGTCGGTGTGCCAGCTGTTATTGGGGTGGGTGCGCAGGTTTTCCCAATTCGCCCACACCTATACGACGTACAGATCACCAATCGTCGGGCTGAAACGGTGGGCATCAACGTGCGGCTAGATGCTGACGACACGACTGTGCTTGACTCGGTAATCGATGTTCCTCCAGATGAACTGCTGCACCTGACCTGTGAGTGGCCCCGTGCAGCCTGGACCTACGATATGGCTGTCCGACTCGCCGAGCAAGACGAATGGCAGACGATTACGTGGAACACCGCAGGAAAACTGTGCAAGAAGATCGTGATTAACGAGACTGGCAAATCTCTCGACCCGGTGTCATTCTATGAATCGGGATCATGTCCGACAACTCTTGATGAACACTCGTGTGGGTGAGCCTAATCCATGAATGCATGCTCTGTATCTAGCACCAATGTCTGCGCGAGCGAAGCGAGCGCGGTTCACCGGCGGCGAGCGGCCGCAGGCCGCGAGTCGCCGCCCTTTTTGTCGCCAGAACGCTCCGCGTTCTGGCTGGACGGCCAGAATTCGAAGATTTCTGGCAATGATCGAGCTTTTTGCGAGGAGTGGTGCCGCCGGAGGCGGCACCCGACGAGTAAAAAGGTCGGTTTACTTCCCGCGCTGCTTGTTCGAGGAGACGCTCGGCCGGACGTGTTCGGCGCCCTTGCCGCGGTTGTCGAGACCGCGGTTGCGCTTGCCGGCGCTGGTCTTGCCGCGGAAGGTCCGGCCGCGGTGGCTGTCGTCACAGATCCAGTTGAGGTCGTCGTCGTTCTCGATGGCCGGATGCTCGGGATCGACGAGGATGATCTCGTGCCATTTCTGGGAGCCGTCCTCGCCCACCCAGTAGGAGTTGAGCACGCGCAGGTTCGGGTACTTGCGCGAGGCCCGCTCCTCGGCGATGCGCTGGATGCTCTTGCGGCGGCCGATGCGGTTGACGCCCTGGCGCTTGGATCGGCGGCCGGCCTTGAACCGCTGCTTGCGGGCGCCGCCCTTCCGGACCGAGGCCCGGACCACGACGATGCCCTGCTTTGCCTTGTAGCCGAGTTCCCGCGCCCGATCCAGTCGGGTCGGGTTGTCGATGCGGACGAGGGCGCCCTGGTCGCGCCACTCCTGTTTGCGCTGCCACTGTAGCTCGGCGAGCTTCCCCTCGTCGGGGTCCCGCCAGGCTTCCTTGATGTGCGAATAGAAACTTCGTGCCATGTTGTGTCACCTCGGGCGCTTGCGATTCAACCCCGTGTGGGTCACATTTCGTCCCGTCGAAACGGGTGCCCGCTGGTGCCCGACTCCAGCGAGTTGTAGGCTCTACCGCCGGTTCGGGTTTAAGAACTTCGAATCCGTCCAGTCCCCCCTCACGCGGCAGATCTGGGTGCGAGGGGACCGGGGTCGTTCCGGCTCCTGTCTCTCGTGGTCGCCGCCTCTCATCTGCCTGGATGTCTATTTGCTATCGTGACATGTGATTTATGAGCGGCGGATGGCACTACAGTTGGCACGCGGAAACGTAGATAGCAGGGTCGGCTGACGCGAGTCGGCCTCCAGCGATCCGGTTCGGGGATACGTTCAGCTGTGTGCGTGTACGCGCACGGAGTCGAAGGAGCCGTCGACGACGCTGTCTGCGACCGCGTCGCGGTCGATCGTCGGGACGGCCCCGGGGTATTTGCGTTCGACGTAGTCGAGGACGTTCTCGACGTCGCGAGCGAGCAACTCTCGGGCGTTCTCGTGGTCGGTCGACACCGCCTGTGGCCAGTCGAAGATGGTCACTCCGTCCTCGCTGACGGCGACGTTGTACTCGCTCAGGTCCGCGTGCACGTACCCCAGTTCGTAGGCCGTGGCCGCTTCCCGGAGGATCAAATCGAGTACGCCAACCACCTGCGACGACTCCAGTTTGGCCCGGGAGAGTTCGACGCCGGCGAGTTTCTCCATGACGATTGCGTGGCGGTTGTGGTCGATCGGCTGCGGGACCGCGACGTCGGGGTACAGCGCTTCCAGGGCCTCGTATTCCCGTTCTGCGGCTTTCCGGGCCGTGTACAGCCACGAGACGTGCTGGCGGTCGGCGGTGTACTCGCGCTCGCGTCTGACTTCCCGGAAGTTAGTGAACCCCTCGCGGTGGAACTTCAGCGCCAGCGGCTTGTAGGACTGGACCTCGAACACGTCGCTCTCCTTGCCGACGCCCAGCGGCGCCCCCACGCCCTCGACGGTGTCGCGCTCGCTGAAGGTCCGGAGCGCCAGGGTGTCGTACCCGCCGGTCGTGAGCTTGTACCCCTCGTACTGGATCGTTCGCCGCTCGATCAGGTCGCGGGTCATACACCGGTCGAGGCGATACTCGACCTCCTCTGCTGTCAGGTTCGAGTACTCCGGGAGCTTCCCCCGGTTAACCCACTCCGAAAACCGCATCCCCTGTTCGACCCCCGACAGCAGGTAGAAGTCCTCGGGTTCGAGTTCGGCCACGACCCCCGCGACGTTCCGCGCCATGTTCCGGGCTCGGTTCCCTGCGGGTAAAAGGGTCGCGCGTCGCCGGTTGCCCCCGCGGCGGTCGCACGACGGTCCTGTGGTCCCTCGGCGCAGCCGATAAATCGCATGTTGCGATACCAAATTCCGGGTGTGCGTTCGTCGGTGCCCCCCGTCACGCACTTGCCGGCGGGGGGTGAACGGACTGATATGCACGATGACCCCGCTGATGACGTGCGGGTCTCTGGTCGAGCGCACGTACTCCGACGACGAACAGAACCTCATCATCCTCACGTACGCGACCCCGGACGGCGGCCGGTACTACCGGAAGGAGCGGGCGCTCACTTCCTTCACCGACGTCCGCGATACCACCGCAGCCGCGGACGTCGACCCGGACAACCTCGGCACGGTCGACGACCCCGACCTGCAGGAACAGTACGCGGCCGAGGCCCATCGGATGCAGGAGGAGCACGACCCCGCCGACGTGATCTGACCGTCGCCGTCGACCGGCGCTCGCGTCCGTCGGCGGCTAGTCGTCGACGGCGTCCTCGGCGGGCCCGTCCTCCTGGTCGAGGAAGCCGTGGTACGGGCAGACGTGTTCCTCGCGGATGAGCTGTTCGTCGACGATGTCCAGTCCCAGTCCGTCGAGTTCCTCGCTGATCCGGTTGAGGTCGTCGTGGTCCGTCCCGATGGCGTTGACGTACACGTTCCGCTCGCCGGTCATAATCTCCCTGACGGCCGTCACGCCGTCGATGTCCCGCGCCGCGTTCGCCAGGTCGTCCCGCTCGGGAATGGGGGCGGTGCAGATGATCTTCGTGTGCAGCGGGTAGCCGGCCAGGTCGTAGTCGATGTCGATGTGGTAGCCGCGGACGATGCCGCTCGTCTCCAGTTTCTTCAGACGCGTCCGGACGGTGCTCGACGAGAGGTCGAGTTTCTCCGCGATGTCGCTGGAGGACGTTCTCCGGGCGTCCTGCTGGAGGTAGTAGAGAATGTGTCGGTCGATCGAGTCCAGTTCCCCATCCTTCATAGCCTTCGGCGGTCCGGGAGGGCTTTAGTTTTGTTCCCCGGCGCTTCGGTCCCACCGGCGCGTCACCGCCCAGGTGGTCTGCCCCCCGACTCGCCGGCACGGGTCGCCCTCGGGGACCATCAGTAACAATGACGAAAAAAGACTATAAACTTCTCAATTTGACGAACCGTCAATAGAAACCGCTATTTTATGTACTTCCGTCATCTAATGGGCGATGAACCCCGGCCGCCCCGCTTCGCGGGTCGCCGCCGGCTCCACAGCATGATTCCGACAGCATTCACGACCGACGACCGGAGCCAACACGGGAACGCCCCGACTCACTTCGTCCTGGGGGGCGGACACGTCGGCATCGCCGTCGCAGACGCCCTTCGGGAGGCGGACCGCTCCGTCGTCCTGATCGACGAGTCGCCGAACCGGTTCGACGGGCAAACGATCGAGGGCGATCCGCGTAACCTCGAACTGCTCGAAGCGGCCGGCCTGTCGGCCGCGTCGACCGTGGTCGTGGCGACGCGATCGGATAGCCGTAACCTGCTCGTCGCCCAGCTCGCCCGGGTCCGGTTCGACGTCCCCGAGACCGTCGTGCTGGTGAACGTCCCCGACCGACTGGACGTCGTCGCCGACGCCGGTCACGAACCGGTCTGTGCGACCAGCGCACTGTCCGACGCCCTCGAACTCATAGTATGAAGGAACTCGAACGCGACCTCGGCCTTCCCTCGGTGCTCGCGATCAGCGTCGGCGCGATGATCGGGAGCGGCATCTTCATCCTCCCGGCGCTCGCGCTCGAAATCGCCGGTCCCGCCGTCATCGTCGCGTACGCGCTCGCCGGGGTGCTCGTGGTGCCGGCCGCTCTCTCGAAGTCCGAGATGGCGACTGCGATGCCCGAGGCCGGCGGCACGTACATCTACATCGAGCGCGCCATGGGACCGCTGCTCGGCACCGTCGCCGGCGTTGGGACGTGGTTCTCGCTGTCGTTCAAGGGTGCGCTCGCGCTCGTCGGCGGCGTCCCGTACCTCCTGTTGCTACTCGACCTGCCGATGAAGCCGGTCGCGCTGGGGCTCGCCGCCGTCCTGATCCTGGTGAACCTGCTGGGTGCCAAACAGACCGGCCGGCTCCAGGTCGCCATCGTCGTCCTCATGCTGGCCGCGCTCGGCTGGTTCGCCGCGGGCAGCGCCCCCAGCGTCCGGTCGGCGAACTACGCGAACTTCTTCGCCGACGGGATCGGCGGGCTCCTGGCAGCGACCGGGCTGGTCTTCGTCTCCTACGCCGGCGTCACCAAGGTCGCGAGCGTCGCCGAAGAAGTCGAGGATCCCGGCCGAAACATCCCCCGGGGGATCCTCGGCTCGCTCGCGTTCACGACGCTTCTCTACGTGGGGATCGTGGCGGTGCTGGTCGGCGTGACCGATCCCGGCAGCGTGGCCGGGTCGCTGACCCCCGTCGCAGTCGCCGCGGAGGCGACTCTCGGGACGGCGGGCGTGGTCGCAGTGATCGTCGCGGCCATCCTCGCGCTCATCTCGACGGCCAACGCCGGGATCCTCTCGTCGTCGCGGTACCCCTTCGCCATGAGCCGTGACAGCCTCGCCCCGCCCTCGCTGTCGGAGATCAGCGACCGCTTTGGCACCCCGGCGAACTCGATCACGCTCACGGGCGCGGTGTTGCTCGTGCTGATCGCGTTCGTCCCAATCCTCGACATCGCAAAGCTCGCCAGCGCCTTCCAGATCCTCGTCTTCGCGATGATCAACGTGGCGGTGATCGCTTTCCGGACGGGGAACGCGGAGTACGACCCCGAGTTCACCTCGCCGCTGTACCCCTGGATGCAGCTCTTCGGCGCGATCACCGGGCTGGCACTGCTCACCCAGATGGGGACCCTCGCGCTCGTCGGTGCAGCCGTCATCGTGGTCGGCAGCGTCCTCTGGTACGCCGTCTACGTCCGGCCGCGGGTCAGCCGTGAGGGCGCCGCGACGGACGCGATCCGGCGCCAGGTCGGCCGGGACGCCCTCACCGAGGTCGAGTCGAGGCGGGCCGAGGACACCCGCGAGGTGCTGGTCGCGCTCACCAAGGAACTCGACGAGCGCCGGGAGCGCGCGCTGGTCGCCCTCGCGGCCGACCTCGTCCGTCCGGACGACGGCCGGGTCGTCGCGGTCCGGTTCCAGGAGGTCCCCGACCAGGCGCCGCTCACCGCAGAGCGGACCGTCCAGTCGTCGGCGGACATCTCCTTCGAGACGCGGACGGAGGCGCTCGCGGCGGATCTCGGCGTCGACGTCGAGGCCGACGAGGTGGTCAGCCACGACACCAAGCACGCCATCGTCAACTTCGCCGCCGACCGCGGCGTCGACTCGATCGTTGCCGAGCACGAACCGCTACGGCTCCGGTCGCGGCTGTTCGGCGACCCGATCGACTGGGTCGTCCGGCACGCGCCGTGTGACGTGCTCCTCGTGGACAACCTCGGCTACGACGGCCCCGGGCGGGTCGTCCTCGCCGGTCGGAGCGGTCCCTACCCGCCCCTGGCGGTGAACGTCGCCGAGGCGGTCGCCGCCGCCAACGAGGGATCGGTCTCGCTGTGGTACCCCCAGGGCGGGTCCGACGCCAGGGTCCGGACGATGGCGGACTACGGCAGCGAACTGTCGGAGATGCTCTCGGTCCCCGTCACCACCGAGCCGACCCGGACCGACGGCGGGACGGCGGCCCCGCCGGACCTCCTCGTTCGCCGCGGCGCCGACGACAGGCTCCGGAGCGCGCTGTTCGAAGACCGCCCCGTGTACCCCAGCCCCGGCTGTACGGCCGTCACGGTGTACCCCCACGAATCGCGTCGGCCGGACCTCGCGCGCCGGCTCCTCGAACGGCTCACCTTCCGATGACGGCCCCCCGGTGGCGCCACGTTCCCCGTCGGGGCCGACGCGGCGCCCGACCAGTCACGGGGCGTCGTCGCGGCCGTCCGCGTCGCCGAGGCCGAGGTCGTCGAGGAGGGTCCGGGTGCGCTCGCGCACGTCGTCGATCCGGTCGGCTCCGTCGGCGAGGGAGAGGGCGCCCCCCATCCCTGCGCCCTCCATGGCCTCGGTCGCAAACCGGGTCAGCGGGGCGCGCTCGAAGCCGGGGTCGGTGACCCGGAGATCCAGATCGAGCGCCGCCGCGGCCTCCCGCAGGTCGGGGGCGTCGTCGGCGAGGTAGGACGTGGTCGCGAGCGTCAGCGGCGCGGCGACGCCGGCGTGTCGCACGAGCGCCCCCGCCGCCAGGAGCTGGGTGCCGCCGCCGAGCACGACATCGCGGTCGGCCTCGGTCGCGCCGACGGTGAGGCCGGCGACGACCGCAAGCACCGGGTCGCCGGCGAACCGGACCGCGAGTTCGGGGTGGTGTGCGGCCTCGCCGGGGGCCAGGTCGCTCGCCGCCAGCGCCTCCTCGACGACCTCGCGTTTCAGCTCCAGGGGGTTCTCCGGCAGCGACGACGACACCGACCACTCCTCGCCGAGCGCGCGCATCGTCGCCAGCGCCGTCGTCGTTCCGCCGGGAACGGTTTCGCCGATTACCAGCCGCTCGGCCGGGACGCGACTCGCCCACTCGCGGGCGGCGGCGAAGGCACCCGGCGCGGTCCCGACCGGGTCCGGCTCCCGCACGTCCGCGCCGGGGCTCGCGCCCACGCTCACCGTCGCCGCCCCGGTGGGTTTCGCGAGTCCGCCGTCGACGACGACGTAGTCAAAGCCCAGCGTCTCGCGGGCCGCGCGGGTGACCAGCGCCGGCGACGGACAGCCAGTCGGACTCGTCGGGACGCCGGGGCCGCGCACTACGTCGCCGTAACTCAGGAGTTCGGCGTCGACGCCTGGCGTGTGGACCGCCGCGTCGCCGGTGCCGGCCCCGCTGATGCCGTCGATCCGGGCGGTGTCGGTCCAGCCCGCGACCAGCACGAACAGCGTCCCGTCCCTGGGCGCCCCGTCCGCGTCGTCCCGGTCGCTGACCCCGCGGCGGTGGCCGCCCTCGATGCGGTCGATCCCGTCGAACCCCGCGTCCGACCCGAGGGGCTCGTCGGGGCTGACCGGACTGCCGCTGTCTTCGGCCGGATCGTCGTCGGTCACGACTGACTCCCCACGCGGGGTCGTGCTCCCTGGTCGGTCGACGCCGGGGGTCCGTTCCGGTTCACGGCGGTCTCTGGTCGGGGGGAACCAAGAGCCCATCGCTCCGGGAGCGATCCTAAGTATCAGTGACGATACTCGGCGGGGGAGGTTTTTCACACGTGGTTGCGGCCTCCAGACAATGGCAGTCGATAACGCACCGTCGGCGGGCTCGGACCCCGATCGGATTCAGTCACACGCAGACCGGCTGGCCGCAGCGTACGTCGACGCGGACGACGAGCGCGAGCGGCTCCGACAGGAGCGGGACTTCTGGCGGGGGCTGTTCGAGCAGACGATCGAGGAGTTCCCCGAACCGCTTCTGGTCGTCGACGACGAGAAGCGACTGACGCACTGGAACGAAGCCCACGAGACGTTCATGGGGGTCGACCGCGACGAGGCGCTCGGCCGGACGGCCCTCGACGTCACCGGGACCGAGGGCGTCGACGAGACGCTCGCGGGCACCGTCGTCCGGACCGGCGAGCGGATCATCGAGGACGACCACCGTACCGGGCAGACGACCGACGGCGACCCCTGGCACGTCCAGGTGAGCGGCGTCCCGCTCAGGTCGCCCGAGGGCGAGGTCGTCGGCTGCCTCTCGCTGGCCAACCGGGTGACCGACCTGGTGGAGGCCCGGGAGCACGTCGCCTCGGTCCAGGAACGCCTCGCCGGCGAGGTCCGGGCGGCCGCCGCCGACCTCGACGACGCCACCGAAGCGGTGGTCGACTCGGCCGACGAGATCGCCGCCGTCGCCGACGAGCAGTCGTCGTCGATGGTCGAGGTTGCCGACGACGTGAGCGCCCAGAGCGCGGCGACCGAGCAGATCGCGGCCCGTGCCAGCGAGGTCGCGGAACTGAGCGCGGAGGCCGAGGAGCTGGCGGCAAAGTCCCTCGAGACGGCCGAGGCCGCCGGCGACTCGATGGCCGCCCTCGCGGAGGTCGGCGACCGGGTCACCGAGTCGGTGCGCGAACTGGGCGACCACGTCGACGAACTCGACGAGGTGATCGAACTGATCGGCGGCCTCGCCAACCGGACGGGGATCCTCGCGCTGAACGCCAACATCGAGGCGGCCCGCTCGGACGGCGACGGCGAGGGCTTCGCGGTGGTCGCCGACGAGATCAAGGAACTCGCCTCCCGCTCGCAGTCCGAGGTCGAGGAGATCGAGGACCTGGTCGCGGAGATGACGGCGCGTGCCGAAACCGCCGTCGAGCAGGTCGAGGAGTCGACCGAGCGCGTCGAGGCCGGCCGCGAACGGGTCACCGAACTGATGGAACACCAGCAGCGCATCGCCGACACGAGCACCGAGACCGCCGCCGGCATGGACGAGATCGAGGAGGCCACCGACGACCAGGCCCGCCGGGCCGAACGCGTCTCCGAGCGCGTCGAGACGGCCCGGACCCGCGCCGAGGACGTCGAGGATCGGATCGACGCGGTCGTCGAGGCCGCAAACGACCAGACCGAGGTCACGGCCTCGCTTCTGGAGACGGTCCGGACCCTCGAACGCGAACTCGACGAGGGCTGACTGCGGTCGGCCGGACCCCGCGGGCCCGCCCGTCGACTGCGTGTGACGCCGTCCGACGCCACCTTCTGGTCGACGTTTCTCGACGCGCTCGGTCGTCCGACGGCCTTCCGACGGACTCGCCGTCCCGTGGTGGGTCGCTCACACCATTCTGATCGATTGCAACCGGGCCGCGGCTGTCTATCCCCGTTCTGACACTGGCGTCCACGCGGCCGTTCCGACAGACAGCCGTCAGACATCGGAGAAACGTTGATAACCCCACGTCGACATGTCGGAAGCGAGATGAGCAAGATCACGTTCCGCGCGGACGACGACCTCGTCCGCCGCCTGGAGGAGTTCGACGCCTCCAAGAGCGAGGTGATGCGCGAGGCGCTTCGCGCGTACCTCGACGACGCCGACGGCGTCGACGCGGAGCGTGAGACCGACGCCGACAGCGTCGACGCGGCGCTGGCCGATCGGATCGACGAACTCATCGACGCACGCCTGGACGCTCGCGGCGTCGGCCGCCGGGCCAACCCCCAGGACGTCAACGTGAACATCAGCCTCGGCAGCGACGCGGCGGACCCTGGCGTAAACGCCGTCTCGGACGGGGTAAACGTCGATACCGAGGGGACGGGCACGACGCCGGAGACGCGTAAGACGCCGGACGGATCGTCGGACGAGCCCGCGCAAACGGGCGAGCGAGCGTGTGCCCAATGTGGCGAAAACGTCGACGACAGTCACGTTTACTGCCCGAACTGCGGTGAGAAAGCGACCCGGCGAGTGTTCTGTGACTGCGGGGACGAACTCCGAACCGACTGGGCGTTCTGCCCTGGCTGCGGCCGTCGCACCCCTGCGGCCGACGTGCTCGACCGCGCGTAAACGGCCTCTGAGTGGCGTTTACGCCACTTCCTCGCCTTGTGTCTTACGGCTGGCGTTAAGTTTAAGTGGTATCGGTATGACGATAGATCCGCGTAAGACGGTCGTCTTACAGCACGCGTCGGACGGCGTCGATGTCGACGCCTTCCGGCGGTTTCGACGCTGTGAGGTGGATCGGACCCACGTCCGTACCGTCTTACCGGGGGAATGCACAACCATGGAGCGTGTGACACTACGAATTCCGAAGCAGCAGATCGAGGAAGTCGAGCAAATGGTCGAGACGGGGGAGTTCCCGAACCGGAGCGAAGCGATCCGGTCGGCCGTGCGCGAGATGCTCAACGAACAGGCCGACTCGCGGGAGTCGTCGGCCAAACGCAACTGGGCGAAGGTGTAATCGATGCAAGACATCGTCCAGGATGCGATGGCCCACCAGGAGGCCGAACAGCAACGCGACGTCGGCGACGATCCCGATGGGTTCGGCGACCCGCGCATCGTCATCGTCGGCGCCGGCGGCGCCGGCAACAACACGGTCAATCGGCTGTACAACATCGGCGTCGAGGGCGCCGAGACGGTGGCGATCAACACCGACAAACAGCACCTCAAGATGATCGAAGCCGACACGAAGATCCTCGTCGGCAAGTCCCTCACTCAGGGGCTCGGCGCGGGCGGCGACCCCTCGATGGGTGAGCGCGCGACCGAGATGGCCCAGGGGACGATCAAGGAGGTGCTCGGCAAGGCCGACCTGGTGTTCGTGACAGCGGGCATGGGCGGCGGCACCGGCACCGGCGCCGCGCCCGTCGTCTCGAAAATCGCAAAGGAGCAGGGCGCCATCGTCGTCGGCATGGTGTCGACGCCGTTTAACGTCGAGCGCGCCCGCACGGTCAAGGCCGAGGAGGGCCTCGAAAAGCTCCGCAACGAGGCCGACTCGATCATCGTGCTGGACAACAACCGCCTGCTCGATTACGTCCCCAATCTCCCGATCGGGAAGGCGTTCTCGGTGATGGACCAGATCATCGCCGAGACCGTCAAGGGGATCTCCGAGACCATCACCCAGCCCAGCCTGATCAATCTGGACTACGCGGACATGTCCACGATCATGAACCAGGGCGGGGTCGCGGTGATGTTGGTCGGCGAGACCCAGGACAAAAACAAGACCCAGGAGGTGGTCAACGACGCGATGAACCACCCGCTGCTCGACGTCGACTACCGCGGCGCCTCCGGCGGGCTGGTCCACATCACCGGTGGCCCTGACCTCACGCTGAAGGAGGCCGAGGGCATCGCCAACAACATCACCGAACGGCTGGATGCCAGCGCCAACGTCATCTGGGGCGCCCGCATCCAGCAGGAGTACAAGGGCAAGGTGCGGGTCATGGCGATCATGACCGGCGTCCAGAGCGCCCAGGTGCTCGGTCCGACCACCCAGAAGCAGGCGGACAAGTCCCGACAGTCGATCGACACTTCGGAGTTCGACGCCGCCAACAACACCGGCTCGGACGACGAGCAGGCCTGGAAGTCCGACGGCGGCGAGGAGGAACGCGAGCGCAAGGAAGGCGTCGACATGATCCAGTAGTCGATCGCGCGACGCGTTTCCGCCCGCGCTCCTGTGTCGGTCGCGGGTCGGACGGATGGGTTCGGGTTTTTGCGAACAGTTCCCGTCGAGCGGCGGCGCCGTTCAGAGCGCCTCGAGCATCCGGCACTTCCGGCAGACGTCCCGGCCGGTGGTCGAGCCACAGCGTTCGCAGTCGCCGAGGTTCTCGGCTTCGCCCCCCTCGCCGCGGCGCTCGCGGGCGGCCAGTTTGGCCAGCTTCTCGTAGCCGGCGATGATCGAGTGCCGCGTGCCCGGGTGATTTTCCTCCAGTTCGTGGAGGTGCTGCTGGATCTCGCCCCGGTAGGCCTCGCTGGCGTGAGGACACTCCGTGATGTGGGCGGGCAGGTCCCGCAGGTGTGCGTACAGCGCCACCTCCTTCTCGGGGACGTCCCGGAGCGGCTTCGCCCGGGGAACGAACTCCGTGCTCTCGTGGCGCTCGTCGAACCCGCCCAGGCTGGCGTCGAAGTGCTTTGCGATCTGGGAGATGTCACCCTCGAAGAGGTTCATCAGCGCCGTCTCGACCTCGTCGTCCAGGTTGTGGCCCATCAGCAGTTTGTCCGCCCCCAGGGCCTCGGCGTACTCCTCGATGAGGTCCCGGCGGAACACGCCGCAGTAGGCACACGGCGCCATGTCCATCGGGTCTTCCTCGGCGACGTCGTCCATGCGGACGTCGAACTCCTCCTCGTAGCCCACGACCTCGTGGCGGATGTCCAGGTCGGCGGTCAGTTCCCGGCAGGCCGCCAGGCTCTCGTCGCGGTAGCCCTCGATGCCCTCGTGGATCGACAACGCCACCAGTTCCACCCGGGGGTCCCGCCCGAACGTCTCGTGGAGGATCTGTGTCAGCACCACCGAGTCCTTCCCCCCCGAGAGGCCGATCACCCACGTCTCGGGGTCCTCCGGGGTCGCCGCGGCCGACAGCAGGCCGTCCTCTCGGACGCGACGCCGCACGCGCTTCTCGACGGAGGCCCGGAAGTGTTCGTCACAGAGGTGCGCCCCGGAGTAGGCGGCGTGCATCACCGCGTCGCGGCCGCACTTGTCGCAGTCCATCGACGGCGCTTGCCGGGCGGCGGACATGACGGTTTCGGCCGCAGTTCGAATCCGGAGTCCCGGAAGCACGCTCGTCCGGAAACCGTTTTGCCGGCGGGCCCCGACTCACGATCCATGCCGATGGACAGGACCGACGCGCTCGACATGATCGCCGGCGTCCTCGACCGCGTCGAGGACGAGCGCATGCCCGTTCCCGTCCGGGAGGTGTGGGTGTACGGCGACGTGGCGCTCGGCCTCGATCCGATCGAGCGCCTCGACGTCTATCTCACGAAGGACATCCTGCTGGGCGACGATGGTGACGACGACGCGGCAGAGCGCTTCGAGCGCAGTCACGGCCTCAAGGGTGTGGGCAAGTCGGTGTCGGCAGACTGGGCCGACGCCTTCCCCGAGTATCTCCGGGCCAACGACGCCGGCTACGCGGCCCCCGAGCGCTGTCTGGCCGCCCACCTGCTCGACGGCGTGGCCGACGACGCGCCGGTCCACCTGGAGGTGTGTAACGCCTCCTTCGACGACAACGTGACCCAGCGGCTGAAGGGGGCGATGGCGCGCGAGGCCTACGACCAGATCCTCGACCCGCGTGGCGTGTGTCTGTGGGTCGAGGGCACCAGATCGGAGGAGGCGATGGGCAAACTCCGCGGCGGCGAACTCGTCTTCCCCACCCTGCCCGAGGCCCTGGTGATGCTCGGGATGGACGACGACGAGGCAGACACCGCGGCCGACCGACTGCGCGCCGTCCGGGACCAGCAGGACGGGACGAGCGTTCGGGGCGACGTGGTCTGACCGTCGCGGTCGTGGCTACGGTCAGTCCGCCGAGACGCGGCCGACAGTCACGTCGAAGGGCACCACCTCAGCGCGGCGATACGCCTCCTCTGCCATCTGCTCGATCACCGACCGGCCCATCGCGCGCCAGGCTCGCCGGAGGTCGTCGTACTCCTCGGCCGACAGCGCCCGCCGGAGTTCGCGCTCGTGGTCGGCGAGGCCGGCGCCGCTTGCCTTCCGCGAGGCGTCGCGCAGGTCGTCCTCGTCGTAGGGCGGTTCGACCACCTTCCGGTGGTGGTAGCGGCTGGTCCGTACGTCGACCAGGCCGGCCTCGCGGAACAGGCGCGGGACCGACTCGCCGAGCGCGGGATCGGTCTCGACCCCGTC
>Ga0207720_100583_pt1 | contig 22432 bp, 31 predicted proteins | sample A23P2SouthBayCA_2_FD_187751 | JGI IMG/M metagenome (GOLD analysis project Ga0207720, IMG submission 187751) | Aerobic enrichment media microbial communities from Eden Landing Ponds, California, USA - A23 E3 (2) (SPAdes) | ecosystem: Environmental > Aquatic > Marine > Unclassified | place...
CGGGTCGCTGTCACAGTGATCGCGAGCCATACCTACGCTCCCATCCGGCCCTTGGATAACTATTTGGCTAAGTTATCCTGAGTGATATTTACGGATCGATCGACGTCGCTGCCCGCTCGCTCGGATCGCTCCGATCCGTACACGTTGACGGTATCGCCACCGGGATTCCCCAGTGGATCGTAAACGAATGAGTGAGAGCCGGAGGAGGGATTCTAACGAAACGTTCAATAATCCCACGACCGTTTAGATACTTGATTATGAGTGACCAAATGTTTTCGGAACCGGGTTTCAGATGAGCAAGAAAGAAGAAGCGCTGAGTCGGCTCAAGACTCAGCTCATCACTGGTGAGCGAGGGCATCCTGAGGATAAGGACGTACTGTTGGAGTTCGAGGACCGACTCGCCCTGCTGAAGACAAAGTACGGGTTTGACCGTCGTGAGAAGCTCCTACGCCACTGCACGATTATCAGCGAGGGGTCCCGAACCGATAAGGATGCTGATGGGACCATCGTCCACGAAGACCCGAATGGCGGGAAGCTGACTCGAATAGTTGAGGAGAACGACACCGGAGCTGCTGAAGACCTCGTTCGATGGATTCACGAGAGCTACGATAACCCGGAGAGCAACCGTGACTATCGTGTGGCCATCCGGGTATTCGCTCGTCGAGTCCTGAAGCTGGGCGATGAAGCTGATTTACCGTCTGCTGTGAGATGGATACCTACAACGACAGATTCTGGTTACGACCCGATGCCCGATATATCTGATATTCTGGATTGGGAGGAGGACGTATTGCCGATGATTGAGGCAGAGAAGAATCCACGGACAAAGGCTCTCATCGCTATTGCATTTGACACTGGTGCTCGGTCAGGTGAGTTATTCGGCATGAAGTACGGGGACTTTATCGACTCCGACACAGGGCTAAAGCTAACTGTGGATGGGAAGACTGGAAAGCGCCCAATCCACCTCATTCCATCCGTGGGCTACGTCAACCGGTGGAAGTCTGAGCATCCGACTCAGAGTAATGATGACTATCTCTGGACGAATCTGAAGAGTGCTGACCGTCTCAGTTACAAGCGATTCAACCAGTCGCTCAAGGACGCAGCTGCTCGGGTGGGCGTGACCAAATCCGTGACGCCGACTGCGTATCGAAAAGCGTCGGCTTGCTGGCTGGCCGATATCGGTGCTAATGCTGCATTCATTGAAGACCGTCAGGGGAGGACGAGAGGGAGTTCTGCTGTCTCTCGATATATCGCTCACTTCGGCAGCAAAAACGAGACTCAGTATGCACACTTGCTGGATATGGACATCCCTGATGACAAGGAGTTGGTGGCTGGGTCTATCAAACCGACAATCTGTAGCCGGTGTGGGGAGCATACCCCGTCACCGCCGTCACAGCACCAGTGTGTTTGGTGCGGGCAGGCGTTGACTCCGGAAGGGGCTGAAAGGGCTGAGGCTCAAGATGATGAGATTACTGACCGTGCGTTCGAGGAGGAGCCTCAGTCGGATATGACGGATGCGCTTCGGGAACTCCGGGAGGTGCTCGCTGAACATCCTGAGCTCAGGGATGCGTCTCGGGTGCTCGACCCAGATGAAGAGTCTAGCAAGTCATAGTCCCGCAGAACGGCAGTAATGAAAATGACCATGGGGTCAGTCGGGTCTCCGGTCTGTGCCACCCGACGCATGGCATCGGTCGACAACGTTTCCTGTTCATCCATACTACAGCCGAGGGTGCGTCCGGCTATAACTGTAACTACTTTTTGACATCCGAGAAAAACACCTAAAAACAGCACACGTAGTCGGGTTTACTGTATTGTGGGACCACTACTGTGAATATATTCTGTCATACATGGAATCGCAAAAGTGGGTAGTATTATATTAGTGTGAAACGTACATTAGATGATGCACATTGTCCACCTACAACTAGGTGATTCTATGGTTATCGTCCAGTCTGACGAAGAGGAACTAGATACGTGTGTTCACGCTGCGCACAATGAGTTACAGTGGATGAAGACGAAGGAGCGAGTAGAGGCCTTTGCGGAACACCGCTGATACCTACCTGTCCAGCTAACTGGACAAGTATACCAAACCACTAGACTGCGGGCTATTCATCCAGTTAACTGGACAAGTATGTCTAATCGCTAGACTGAGAGCTATTCATCCAGTTAACTAGACAAGTCCATAATCGCTAGACGGGAGCTTATTCATCCAGTTAACTGGACAAGTCACTATAGTACGGGGGTATCTGGGGCTTCGACGCTCGGTGACACCGGGGGAGTGCGTGAGGGTACTCTCTGTGAGCGTTCTGAGCGGGTCGAAAAGGGGGGTGTGCACAAAATATTTTTCCTATTCTGTGCTTAGAAGGTCTGAGAGTTAAGAATATTCAGCTTGGGTTTTTGGGGTCTTGCGAACCCTGCTCCCCCACGTAGTGGGGTCGCCCCTACTCCTCTTGGGTTGTACCGTGGCTGTGTGACTATTGGATGCGGGGGGCTATACCTGTATGGGTCGTCACGGATTGGAGGTGTTCAACTAGGAGTGGTATGTTGTCGGGTGGGTCTATGGCGGTGGGGAAGGGGTCTGGTTGGCTCGTGGTTGTCGAGTCGGTGGTCTCGTGGGTATTCGGTCGTCTATCTCTAAGAATGGCTGAGAATCGAATCTGAGGGAGATGGTGGTGACTGGTGGTCTGGGTGGGCTGGGTGAACGAGGAAGAATCAGTTGGCCGTGTCGTCGAGGACGAGTTCGATGAGTTCGGCTTCGTCGATGACGATGGTGGTTGGGTTGCCTTTGCGAGTGATGACGTTGATGTCGTCGAGGTCTCGGAGGTGGTTGTCGAGTGTTGAACGGCTGAGGCTGGTTGAGTCGCAGAGGATGTTGGCGGGGATGGTGTCTGTGCCTTTGAGGGTTGTTAGGATTTCTCGTCTGGTGTCGCTTACTCGGGAGCTGGAGAGCCAGCTGTAGAGTTGGGCGTATGCGAGTCGTTCTGTGCGGTTCATGGTTTAGTAGGGCGTCTGGTCTTGGCTGTCTTCTAGTTCTTTTGCGTCTCTGTAGTCTGCGATGAGCTCTTGGAGGTGTTCTGGGGCGTCGACTTTGTAGGCTCGTTCGCTGATAGAGTCGAGCGGGGGTTCGTATCCGTTCGCTTCTAAGAAGTCGATGAGTCCTTGTCCTATCCACCATGTGTGGCTTTTGACGCTGGTGCGTGTGCAGTATTCGTCGTCTTTGGTTTCTAAGGCTCTTAGTGAGCGGCGGGCGGTGTCGTCGGAGTAGTCTCCTGTGAGGTCTGAGGCTACTGCATAGCCTTGTTCTAGGAGGGTTTCGATTGCGTCGAGTTGTGCTTTTTCTCTCGGTTGCATGTTTGCTTCCATAGGGGTATGTTGGGGGTCGGTGTATATTGGTGTTGCTGTTGCTTGGCTAGTTGGCATAGCTTGGCGGTAGAGCTATAGGGGGGCGGATAGTATGTTAGGGTGTAATGTCCGTGAATAAAACAGACAATGCGGAGGTCGAAAAGTGGGATGAGTATGATGCTCCTGATTTTTCGGAGTATGAGGATGAGAATAAGATTGAGTTGACGTGTAAGGTGTGTGGTATGCCTGTGCGTCTTGGGGTGTCTCTGTCGGAGGATTACACGTGGGAGCTGGTGTGTGTGCGGTGTGGTGTTGTTCCAAGTATTGAGGTAGAGGGTGATGTGGTGACTGCTGTGAAGAAGGCTGAGGAGGTGAACGGTGATGCATAATGAGCGAGTCAAAGACACAAACGCAGGTAGAAGCTGAGGAATTGGTGGAGAAGGGTACTCGGGATGGTCGGTGGCAGGTTGACTTAGAGGGTCGGCCTGTCGCTGGGGAGTATCCGTGCTACGTTCTCGCCCCGGAGAAGTTGGCGATGTTGCGAGAGTACGTCGACGTTCCCTCTGGAAGGTGGTCGCAATGAGTGTCGTCTTGGCTTGTGTCTCGCTCGCCCTCGTTGTGGGTGTATTGACTGCGTTGATGCACTTCTGGGTGTTGCAGCCATGACGGTGCCTACGTGTTGGATGGAGGAGATGCCTGTGCCGTCGGTTGAAGAGTTGTCTGAGTGGCGGGATTTTGAGGCTACTCGAAAGGGTAAGCGGTCAGGTGAGAGAGTGGATGATGACCTCAACGTCGGGGCTCGTGGTGAGCTCGTGTTTGAGGCGTGGTTGAGAGAGAACGTTCCTCAGGAACATTGGGAGCGTACTGGCAGCTATGATGAGGACTTCGTCATCTACGGGGTTCGAGTCAATGTCAAGACTCGGGATTGGAGTAAGCACATGGAGCGGTATGGGAAGCGGTTTGATTCGCTTCCTGCCGCTCGTGGTGGGCGTATCAAGGCGGACTTGTACGTCGTGGTCTGGCTATCTGAGGATGGTGAGACGGCCACTATCGCTGGTGGTGTGCATGCGTATGACCTGCTCGGTGCTCCTCTCGATGTGGAGGGGATGTGTGACGGTGATAAGGCGATGATGAAGGCGATGCAGAAGGCGCACCCGTTGCTTCACTCGAACACGGATGAGCCGGGTACTCGTGAGGTTGAGGGTGATTCGGTGCTGCTTCAGCCGATTGATTTCTCGGTTCCAGCTTATCTGAAGGTGCCGAGGTCTCCGGAGTCGTTGTCGGGTTGATTTGGACTCTGAGAACCAATAGTTTGTTTCGAACGCTTATACTGGTTCTCACAGAAGTGTTGGTTTTTCAGGAGTCGTTGAGGTAGTGGGTCGTGGTAATAGCAATAGGGTGGGGGTGTGTTGGTTGTGTTGCGGGCGTTTGTTAGGGACGCTTGCGAGGTTCAATCTGTGCGTGTGTGAACAGAGCTTTTCTGGGGCTCTGGGGGTACGGTTCCCCGGGGGTTTTCGAGTAGTATCGGGGTAGCACCTTAGCAGTCTGGTTGTGTAGTATTTTACATGTCTGAAGTAGACACAGAAAAGCGAGATGGACAGTTTGGATTAGCGAATTTCCTCGTAGCGGTGATGGCACTGATATTGGGGTATTTGGCATTTGTCGGGGCACATGACGCAGTCTCGGCTATCCCATTCATGATTGGTTTGCTGACTGCTGCGACTGTGCTGGGTAACCTTCGATGAGCTCTCAACGTTTGGCACAGCAGGGTTGGATGCAGTATCATTTTAGCGAGGTCTACGGGAGGGTGCCGGCTCCGGGTGATGGGGAGTGGCGGTTTTGTGAGGTGCCGTTTGGCCTCTCGCTTTTGCGTCAACTAGAAGCGAAGTCGTTGGTGGTTGAGGTGGGTCGTGACCGGGATGGTGTGGTGTGGCAGTCTACTGCTGCGTTTGGAGACCTTGCTCACAGGCTCGCTGAGGGTTGGGAGGGGTATGATGTGGATGAGTGCTTCTTCCAGCCAGAGGAATTGGTTGAGGAGCCTGTGGGGGAGGTCTCGGTTTGTTAGGCGTTTTGGGTTGGTTTCTGTTTTTGTCGTCAGCTTCCCTTTAGGGGGTGTTCTCGTCGGTTTGGGTGTATGGCAGACAAGCATTTTGTTGCTACGACAGCTGAACAGTATTTAGACCACATTTCGACAGTAATCGGGACTGCTGCGTTTGCTGCGGCAGTTGGATTCATCACGCTCGTTATCGGGCCAGATGCTGCGAGCGGGAATCTGTTTGACATCGCTGGGGCCTTCTTCAGCGTGTCCGGGTACACGATTAGCTATGGGATGGCGGTGGCGTCGATTACGGCTGTACTCGCTTACGGTTCCAATCAGGCGCTCGATGCGGTGGTTAATGTGAAGGATAGTTGGAAGGAGACTGAAGGAGTTGCGGCGCTCGTCGCTATTGGTCTTCCGCTCGCTCTTGCTGTTCCGACGGTCGCTGGTGTATTCACGGGTGACCTCGCTATGCAGGGGGCTGGTACAGCTGCGTACGGCTTCTCGATGTTCCACCTGAACAACAACTGAGCACGTAGCTCAACAATTTCCACAATGAATGTGAAATCAACAAGCACGCTGGCGGTCTTGGCGATGGTCCTCGTGTCCGTTTTCTCTGGGGGTGCGGTTGCTCAGGAGGCGGATTCGTATACTGTCACAGTCGAGCTGTCCGATGCTGGTAACGCTACCAGTGTCGGGGTGGCTGTAGATGGTGTGGACCAGTCTCACGACCTCGTTGCCGATGGTAATTTCAGCACGACTCTTGCGGATGCGTCAGTCATCACGCTGACGCACTCGGATGGGACGACGGCTGATTACTCGGTCGGCTCGGGTGATGGGACGGTCACCGTTAGCGATGCTACGGCGGATTATGTCGAATCGCTCGCAGACACTGGTGGGGCCGGGGACGGTTCCAGCTCGTCTGATGAACCAGATTGGTTGACGAAGCAGATTATCGGTGCGATTGTCATCGGTATTGTGCTCAGCTGGCTCGGGCTCTCCCGGGGTGGTAAGTGATGAGAGAATCACCTGTACGGGTGTCTGTTATCGTGGTCGTGCTGTTGGCCGTGGTGACCAGCGGATTTGTTCCGTTCTTGGGAACTTCGGTCTCCCCGGTGCAGCCTGCGTCGGCTGCGTACGGTTTTGAAGACTGTGATGTCTCGAATTCGGTCGTCTTAGCGTTTTATAACGGCTTCGCAAACCCGAATGAGGATGGGACGTGCCGATTCAACCCGACAGACACGGAGACGGTTCTCCTTGAAGAAACGTCGGTGAACGAGACGTATGATGAGGTCCTCCGGGTGACGGAGGTCCGGGACAATGAGGAGCGGCTAATCGATAGCCTGCTCAGCACTCCGGAGTTCGCTAAGAACCCGGTTCGGGATGAGGCGGAGCTCACCTTCGCTCAAGAATGGATGAATGGCTCGACGGAGACTGAGGCGATTACGGCTTCGACGAACGTTGTTCATGACGCTTATGACGAACGGGTCTTGTCGATGTTGGAGCGTGAGAACCGGGACGTGCGGAATGCTCGGGATACGTACGCTCAGGCAGCTACGTACGATGCTGAGGAGTACGTCAACGTCTACGTGAATGGTTCTGAGCTGAACACTACTGGTGGTGTGACGTTCTCTGTCCCTACGTCAATCGATGATGCTGGTAACGGTACGTCGGTGGATGTCCGGGGACAGTCGGCTTACGTGGCTACTGTTACTGTTGATGGAACTACGTACGATTATCGTGACGGGCTGGCTGTCACGATGGAGGACCCGGCTGGTGAACAGTCAGAGGTGCCGATTGTTGGGCGTGACCTCGGCCAAGAGTACGGTGCTAATGCCTACGACCCAGCAGATGATGGTCACTCCGTATCGAGTGCTGACATCATTGTTGCTGCAGATGGGAGTGGACAGTACACTTCCATTGCGACGGCTGCGACCAACGCAGTTGATGGGGATGTAATCTTCGTCAAATCTGGGGAATATGCGGAGTCCAGTATCATCACGCCAACCGCTAACGTCACGATTGTCGGTGACGGGGCTGACGTGACTTCCACGGCCACCTATACCTTCAGATTCGAAAACGATGGAGGGGTAGTCAAGGGTGTCAAGGTCACGTCTTCGTCTGGTGATGTGTTTAATTCGTATCAATCTGGTACGATTGTGATTGAACACGTCACTTTAACGGCATCCGCTGACTTGTTCGATTTCGACCCTGATGATTCAGTCACCGTTAGTGACTCTATCGCTATGCAGCCAGCAAATGTGGGTGAAAGTATTGATACGGAAAACAACCTCTTCCGCTACCAGTTTGACTCGTTCACGTCTGAGATGATTGCTGAGCAGGAGTCTGACCGCACTGAGATTCTCACTGCGTTCGGGGACTCTTCGGGCGGTTACTTCAGCGATGTGTGGGCGCAGCTCGAAACCGGGGTGCTGTCCATTACGGATATCTTGACGTATGAGCAGATGTTCTCGCAGTCCTTCTCGGAGGAGGACGTGGGTTCGATTGCGTTCATCGATAGTCAGTACATGCAGGCTGGGATGTCGTCTCACGCCAGCAATTACACGGTCGTGGTTGAGGCGCAGACTGATGCGACGGTCTACGCTAATGCGCAGAAGTCTCAGGCGGCGACGGTCTCTGAGCCGGTTGAGTACCGTGGTCACATGTGGACGATGTCTCCGCCTGCTGGTGGTGCGTGGGAGGCTAATACGACGTACGATACTGAGGCCCTTGGGTCTCCGGTGTATGTGACGTATTATAAGACGACGACTCAGGTCGTGAATGGGTCTGTCGTAACTGACACGGCCCCTGCGACGGTCGCTATCGAGGGTGAGTTCCGTGTGACGGAGCTCCTCGACAAGAACGCTGAGTCGGTGTCGTCGATTGAGCACTCGGGTACTCCGTCGGCTGACCCGTACGACCCGTCTGTGTACGCTGACGACATCGAGCAGATGAATCAGCGTATTGGTGAACTTCAGGACCAGCTTGAAGATTACACTGACAGTAGTGGTGTTGGCGGTGGTGATGGTGGTGATGGTGGTGATGATACTGATGCGTGTGGTATCGAGCTGCCGTTGTTCGGGTGTACTGGTGTCACTAATGCGTCGGTGTCGTTGATTGCGGTGGCTATCATCGTGCTTGGTGGTGCGTATGTCCTTGGTCCTGCGCTGCGGGGACTCGGGGGACTGCTGAATCGGTGATGGTGAGAGCTTCCCTTTAGGGGGGTTTCTCGTTTCTTTATTTGATGAAAACTCGACTCATCAGTGTCATCTTAGTTGTCTTGCTGGTGTCTCCAGCAGTCGCTACACCGGTTGTGGCGCAGGAGGAGACGCCGACGCCGACACCTGATGAAGAGCCTTCAGACGCTCCAGATGACGCCCAGAATAACTCGACCGATGAACAGTCCGGGAACCAATCAGATGACCAGCCGTCGGAGGCAGAGTTGCTGTGGCGGGTGATTCAGGAGTCGGAGGACCCAGCGGATGACAATCCGCAGGAAATCGTGCTATCGCTCTCTGAGACGTTTTGGGTGCAGGATGCTGAGTTCGACTCCGAAGAGGAAACGGTCACGATTACGTTTGTTGGGGAGCTCACGTCTCGGGTTGTCCTGACGGATGCGACTGGGTTTGAGCGGGGGGCTGAGGTCTCCCGGACAGAGTCGAGAGGGGTGACGGTGCCTCGTGGTACGTATCAGATTACTGTACCTGCGACGGTGGCTGCTGACGGTAATCAGGCGGTGACGCTGTCTACTGGTGATGGGTATATTTACAGGCTGAGTAACGGTGTTGTTGAGGAGGGTTCTGGGTGGTTTGATGGTCGACCGCTTTGGGAGTGGTTTGCGTACTTTACTGTGGTCGTCCTCCTCGGGGTTGTCGCACACGTCGTCCGCCGGATTTGGAAGATGGACCACGGTGCTATCACGACTTCTGAGGGCGCTAAGATTGTGGGCCGTCTCGTTGCTGGGATGGTCGACCGTCCTGATGCTGATGAGGATTCAGCAGGTGATGACGAATGAGCGACTCTACAGACAAGCAGGCATTGCTACAGGGCTATCAGCCTACTCGGCCAGAGAGAGTGTATGCTGCTGTCACTGATTGGCGTTACTTCCTTGTCGGGCTGGGGCTGCTCGCCCTCATACTCGACTATTTCGGACATATCGATATCCCGGAGTTCAGCACGCTACACAAGCTCCTGTTCGTCGGATTCCTTGGTGGATACATTGGTGCTAAGTTTATCGTGTGGCCGGTCATCAAGGACCGAATCACTCCGGACACTGTACAGGTGGAGCTCTCTCCTGTGGAAGGACAGGTGCTCGACACGCTACACATCCCTACGGATGAGTTCTGGGAGTTTGAGGTGATTGGTGGTCATCTCGTTGAGCGACGCACGTTGACTGGTGGTATCCGGTTCGTGGTCCGGGGTATCGATACTGAGCGCAAGATACTGGTGCCAGCTGGGGACCGTCCGAGTGATAAGGAGGTGCCAGACGACCTCCAGCTCATCGGGAGTGGTGCGTCTGAGATGTATCACAAGCTGCGGGGCGAGGCCCTCGACGAGTATCGGGCTGCGACTAATCGTGAGCGAGACCGGGAGGTCATGTTCGAAGAGGCAAAGAGGCAGGTACAGAACGAGGTCTCGGAGCTCTTCGAGGATATTCGAGCGGGGAAGCTCAATGTTGAGAGTGAGGTAGACAAGCAGGAGGCAGAGGATAGGGTAGAGGGGGTGATTCGCCGTCTCGCTATGGATGATGGTTCGTCCGGTGATGAGCAATGAGTGACGGGAGTTGGGCGATGAATGACCTGCGAAAAGCACTGTTGAAGAAGGCGGCTGACGGTGAGGTCGGGGCTATCCCAGAGACGCTGAGTGCGCCGACTCGGGAGGCGTTGAATCATCTTATTGACTTCCTCTGGTACTACGATTCTGGCTCGTACGACTTGCCAGATGACCCGATGGAGAGTGAGATGTACGCTTGGTTGCTCACTCGGTTAGAGTCGCAGTTGGTGTTTGACGCTAGTGAGCGTACTCACATCACCCGTATGCGTGGGGTTGCGGGTCCGCCTGAGGGTAACGCTCTCGACGTGTCGTCTTTCCCGATGCTCGACATCGTTCGGAAACTGTTCAGACCGGAGGACCGAGACCACATGCTCAATCTCGTTGTGTACGCTCCGCCGCCCCCGGAAGGCCCGACGGGTGTGGGTAAGACTGACTTTGCGTATACGCTCATTGAGGGGGCTCAGATGGTACATCCGGATGGTATCGCTGTTGCGTCGAACAACACGAGTGACCCGTTCGAGGATACAGAGTCGTGGTCGGGGCTAGAGCTGTGGTTGTCCCGGACTTCGGGTACGAAGGTGTTTCTTTGGGATGAGGCGGCTCAGACCTTGATGTTCGACGACATGAACGCTGGCAAGGCGTTGTCGAACCTTATCAAGCTCTTACGCAAGTACAACTGCCACCTAATCTTAATCGGACACACTGGGAAGGACATCCCGCTCGATATCCGTCGGATGGTGCTGTTTGCGCTGAAGGAGTCGAAGAAGAAGGCGGTCATCGGTGCTGGGCTTGAGGAGGACTCTGCTGGGTGGATGCAGGTCAAGAACGTTCTGTACACTCTGCGAAATATCCCAGCGACGACTATTGAGTACGATTCGCTTGGTGACAAGGGGTCGTTCGACTTCGACGACAGTGCTCCTGCTCCTGCTCCAGAGGATGAGGAGGACCCGGTGACGTGTGGGGACAATGGTGGTCGTAACAAGCGTGGTGAGCCGTGTGGGGCGACTGCGGACGCTGACCCGATGGTGGGGCGGACTGGGCGGTGTAAGCATCACCAGCGGTCTGAGGAGGAGTCTGATGGTGGTGAGTGATGGAGTGGGTGGTGCCGTGGTTGTGGGTGTTGCTGGTGTATCTGGTTTTCTCCCGAGTTCTGGCTCGGGTTGCGACGGGGTCGTGGTTGGGGACGCCGAGCGATTTCAATGAGGCACATAGAATCCCTGCGCACAGTAAGGGGCTGAACGGTCCGGATGATTGGTTGATTCTCTGGTGGCGTCGTCGACGGGACGAGTGACCCACTTACTATACGTAGTATAGTAGGGGGGAGGGGGGTTACACGCCTAGAGAGTCACTCAACCGGGACAAGAAACTGGGGTTGACAAATCCACCATCCCAGAAGAATATATCAAATACAACATAAATCACTACCAGCGCAACAGCACTCAGAATGATGAGTAATAACGGCAAGGGTAAGTCTTCAATTGAGCTCATACGGATTAACCTAGGTTGAGAACACCTGTAACACCCTGTTTGAGAGCAAGCATAGCCATATTCGCCGCAACGTCTTTTGAGTAATCAGACGCCCGTGACAGTAAGTCTCTTAGACGAGACTCATCCTGTCCTTCTTCCAGCTCGTTTTTGAACTCCTGTATCAACTCCTTGAGTTCTTCCTGCTGAGTTTCACCAAGCGTGGTGTAGTTGACCATCTCAATAGTTTGGTCGAACGATAGCTCTTGGTTTACTGTCTGCTCGTTACTCTGTTCCGCAGCAAGAGAAATGACTGTGACATCACCAGCTGATTCTAATTCGCTTTTCGGCAAATCATATCCGAGCGCATCCGCTAGCTGGCCGCATTTCAATTTAACCTCCTGATTGGTATCTTGCGCATCGAACGGGTTGCTACGGTTAGACGCATGTACTTCATCCATATTCTGAACGAACTCCTCGTCTGGGTAGGCGTCCTTCAGCTCAGATAGTGTTTGGTTGAATTGGTTCGCATGAGCAGATGAGCCTTGAGATGCCCCTCTCGCATTCGAGACTTCTGTATAGAGACGGCCAAGCTGAGCAATCCATCCTTCTTTATCCATATGTATGATTCCTCAACAAACGCACAAAAATCTGACTCCGGACTTAGTGAGCTGTTGATACCGCTGAGGTTACTGCTTCGCTTTCAGTCTGCGTGTCTCTATATAAATAATTGAATAACTACTGCCCCTGTTCCACACAATACCATAAGTACCGTAGCTCTCAAAGCCCACCTTAGCCAACAATACTTTCGACTTGCTACGTCAGCTAAGTAGTAATTCTGCGTGACCAGATTATCTAATCGTTCAGACGCTTCCAAGTCATGGAAGTCTTCTCGAAAAGCCTCTGGAGAATCGTATTCCACAATATTACCCCAGAAGATGAAGCCTTTCTCCGCTTTAGGTGTCCGTGGATAAATAACACTGATAGAAAGGAGTATTCCTGCTATCCCGGAAGCAATCGTTAGGATAGCTAATACCTCAAACAAACAACCATCTATTGAGAATACCTCGTTGAGAGCGGTTGTAGAGAGACCAAGGAATGCGAGCTGTCCTGTGAGAAGTAGTGAAGCTTTCTGGTCAGCGAGGCCGATGTACTTGTTTAGGTGGTTCTTGGTCTCCTTTGTGAGTTCGTTATCAGAGAGTTCGCTCATGTCAGTTCACAAATTTTCTGAATCTGTCCCAGTCCAATATCCTTTGAAATTATAGTAGTGAGCATCTTCCCAACCACTCTCATCACTTCCCCACCTCCAAGTCCCGTGACTTCCTTGGTCATACAAATATTCTGTCCAGTTGCTGTCTGCCTCCTTTGCTGCTTTGTGAATTCCATGATTCACAAAATATTCGTTCCCTGATGCCATATCCTCAAGCTCTGATGCCACATTCGCTGTCGAGCTAACTGCTGTTCGCCGATTAAGACTGTGGACTCCAATACGTGAAATGTGAGTCTTACCGATTGAAGCACCCACTTTTATCGAAATGGTCTCAATGTCTTTTTCTTCTAAAATGGGGTTTACATAGTCTGCCAAGGTTGTTTTTACAGACGCAATGTAATTGAGTATATCCTCAGCGATATCCTCATCATCATCTCCCGCTCCGAAGTAGGCCAATATTCCATCCCCTGTATTCTTCTCAAAATATCCGTCATAATCCCGAACCAGTTCCATCACTTCAGGGATGAGAATATTAAGCATAAAGAGAACATCTTCAGTCTCGTTCGATTGTGTGTAGTCTGTGAAGCCTGCGATATCAATGAACACAATACCAAGTCGTAATTTTTTGGCGCTACCAATCGTCATATCACCCGGGTCCGGCATCGTGTATCCTTTCGGGATATCACTCAGTCTCTCTTCAACTTCTTCAGCTCTCTCTTCAACTCGCTCTTCGACATCGTCTCGGTCAAAACTCATTACGTGTTAACTTGATAGAATGTCTATTAGTTCTTGGTTTGTTGTACCGTGTTCCTTGTTCATCAAACAGGAGTGGTAGTTTGTTCCGGGTCTCTGAAAAAGAGGGTTGAGTGCTTGTCGGACAATGCCCCATTCTCAGTCAGAATCTCGCTCGTGAGGCCCTATTCTCCACGAAAACTACCCGAATAGTAGGTACACCTATGCACTCAGTGTCCGTAAATAAAGTATGGATACAAAAACAGACACCCTTCGATGGAAGGTGTACAGTCTGGTTGTAGAATCGTACTGTGGATACAAGCCTAACCCGAACAAGGACTTCTACTGTCCTATTTGCCACCCCCCGGATGACTCAAAGGAAGAGGCGCTTTGCGACTCGTGTATACTCGTGGATGTAGCATTCACAGGTGGTCGCTGATGCAGCTTCGACCATACGATGAGAAAGGTGGGATGCGGGTCTGGCTCAACGACGAAGAGTCTCAGAAGCTCATCGACTACTACAGCGATAAGTTTGAGGAGCAACTCGTCGTGGAACTCTTATTATCTGGACTGCGTATCGACGACCTCGTTCGCAACGTTCGGGTGAGTGCTATCCGTCAATTGGAGCACGAGGATGTCGAGGCGTACGTCCTCGTCATCAAAACCAAGACGAAGACTGGTGAGCCTCGCTATGTTCCGCTCTCTAAGAGTCTACGAGACCGGCTTGTCGGGTTACAGGGAGCTCAGAATAAGAAGCAGGACGAGCTCTTGTTCAAACAGTCGAAGAAGACCATAGAGCGTATCGTCACACGAGCAGGAACCACACTCGCCGAGGAGACCGGGGATGAGGATTGGTTGTACGTTCGGCCTCACGACCTGCGGCGCACATGGGGTACCCGGACTTATTACAAGTTGATTCGGTCGGGTTCGGCTGCTGAGTTCGCTTTGAGAACGGTGTGTGCTTGGGGTGGGTGGAGTAATCCGTCGACGTTTGAGGAGCACTATTTGGGAACTATCCCGGAGGATATGCAGGCAGAGATGATGGACTCAGCAGCTCTCATCTGACTTTCTCTAATATATTCAGACTCGTTTACGGGTTGTAAGCGGGTGGTCATTCGCTTACATCATCCGAAGAAATTAGATACAGTCAACCAAGTGAACAAATGTGACCTTCGCCGACTTCATTACCAACAACCCCGGTGCTACTGCTCAAATCACGCTGTCTCTCGCACTCGTCGCCGTTACAATCGTCTACACGTACTACACTGCCCGGCAAACGGGTGAGATGAGTGAGACGAGAGAGGTTGATAATCAACCGGTCGTTCGGGGAGGTGTCAGTGTCATGGGGCCGACTCATCTAACAGCGGTTGTTCGTAACACTGGAAACGCTGCTGCACATGATGTCTCAACCAAGCTCTACTTCCCAGATACAGATACAGAGAATATTAATATCAAGATAGCTACCCTGTTGCCGGAAGAATACTATGAGTTTGGGTTCCCTCTAAGAAAGAGTGATGAGGAGAGAACCTTCATCACGGGATTTGATGAGATAGATACTCGGCTAACCGAAGCCAATTCAGACGGAATAATGCACGTTGAGACGACATGTGAGAACCCGTTTGGAAAGTCCTACTGTTATGACGATGAACTGGACGTACTCGACCTGAAGGAGAATCTTTCTCAGATACTCTATGATGATGAGCAGACAAAGATACGGAAAGCCGTGGAAGGTATCGAATCAGAGCTGAAGGGTGTTGGGAAAGGTATCAAACAGGAACACACGGACGAACTAGCAAAGTCTCAGCTCTACGACCGTGTGCTTGAGACTGGGCGTGATATGAGTCCGGTAGAGTATGAAACGCTCAGAGATAACATCGGCATCGGAAGTAAGGTGTTCTATGGAATCATACTATCTCTCGAAAATTCGGAGCTAGTAGAGTACCCTGACGACCAAAGATTGAGAATTGATGATGGGGTCGAGCTCACATTCCCTGATTCGCCTAAAAAACAGGACTGAATTAGTCCGATTTGGAGGCAGTCTATATTATCGGTTCATCAGTCACGACAGGTTCCCGACTGAGGAAGTCCCTTAATGTATCTAGTCCGTCGATGTCTAAGATATCCTCAAAGGTATCGTCGATTTCCTCTCTGACATCATCATCCGACATCTCCGGGAATGACTTGAGCTCTTTGTCGCCGACCTCTTCCCAAAGGTCATCAAGGGCTTCTAACTGGTCATCATCAAGTGAATCCAAATCAAGCACGTCAGTAGACTCCCACCACGCTTTGGGGAACTTCACAAACGGTCCCCGGGTGTCCTGTCTCCGCATCAGTAGACTGAGAAGACCGAGGCTCGAATTAAGCCATAGGGCCAGACGCTTCTCCATCTGGCGATTGGCGGCTTCATCGGGTCCATCCCATCGAGTTGGCCACCAGACGTTCGAGAGGGCTTTGTTCGGTAGTGTGACCGCACTGATGCTGTTCGTTTCTAACCACATTTCTTTTGGAAGCATCAGTGAACCTGCTCGACCCCAGAGAGTGTCTGCGTCTCGGAGGGGTCTTCCTGATTTGGCCTGTGAAAGTGGTGAGAGATATTGGTTTGAATCCTCGGTGAGAGTGTTAGCTTCTTCTGCATCCATCCCCCACAGTGCTTCATATGCGGTGGGGCTGTCAGTGGTGTCGAAGCCGTCGTACACGTCTCGACCGTCTGGGCCGAGGGTTGCACGGCTATCGAGGTTCACTACATCAATATCGCCGACTTCCCCTCTGCCGGGAATATACACATCACCATTGAGTAGATGATATCCGCTCTTTACGAGCTCTGACTGAGCAAATGCTGCTGGGAGGACCCAAGGTAATTCATCTTCTTGGGTTGGTGCCTTGATTATTTCACCATATTTTTTGTCGTCTGTCTTCAGCTCTGCTACACCCTGAGTCGTGAGGTCTGCGTCATCAGCGTTTGAGATAAGATTCGATAGAGAGAGCGATTCGGCGTATGCCTGCGGTTGTTCCCAGAGGTTGATGTAGTATGTTCCCTCTTCATCACTCGCTCCATCAGCAACGACCATTGTTTCGCTAAGTCCGGTATCCTCTGAGAAATTCCAGTTGCCAGCCTCGTGACTCGATACAACGTAACGAAGGTTGTAGTCGTCGAGGATATTTCGGGTCTTATCCCAATCAGAGCCGCTGAGTAGTGTCTTTGGCAGTACGAAGGAAAGAATCCCATCACTCTTGACAACCCGGTCAGCGAGAGCAACAAACACCGTTCCGATACCCGGACGAATGTTTGCCTCTAATCCTTGCTCATCACGTACGTTCCGAAGCTCTCCCATCAAGTCCTGTCGCTCGTCTTCTTCTAGGTCTCCGTAAAGGAAGCTGTCGTAGACATTCCGGGTGAATGGAGGATTCATCGTCACTACATCGAAGTCTGGCAGCTCAACAGAACCGCTGTCGGCAGTGGTGTTGTTCTCTTCGATAGCCTGCTCTGCTGAGAAGGCGGTCTCCCCCATGAGGGTTTGTTGAACTAAGAATCTCTGGTCACGAGCAAAGTCGATACTCCCCAATCGGTTACTGGGGCCGCCTAATGGGAGAGCATATACACGCATATTGTCGACCTGAACCTCAGGGTCGTGTAGAGCGAGTCCTGTTGCTGCAAGGTGTACCGCAGACGGAAGCACATCGAAGCCCCAAATACCTTCTTCGACGAACTCAGAGTGGACATCATCTGTTGAAGCTGTTTCTCCTTGCTCTACCGCAGTTTCGATATATTGGTCAAGGACAGCTCCCAGAGTGGATTTAAGTAGAGTACCGGTTCCACACGCTAGGTCAGTAACAGTCAGCTCCCGGACTTCTGAAGGGTCTTCCCAATCATATTCCATTTCGTCCGTGGTGAGCTTCATCAGCGTGTTAGCGGCAGGGATTTTGGTATACCGGGCACCGTAGTATTTCGGGTTCGCAATCAGACGGTGGAACATACGGCCCATGAGGTCATGCCGGAGTGCCGCTCGACTACCAGAAATTTCAATTGCACCATCGACGAGCTCCTCAATCGCTTGCTCGGTCTCCGGGGAGGAGGGAAGTCGGACCAGAACGTCAGAAGCCAGTTCGAAGATGGGGGCGTAGTCAATCTCCTCAACAATATAGTCCCACTGGTCAATAAACTCGCCAGCAGGGTCATCTGAGCGCATTACCTGTCTTAGGGTATCGACTTCACCTTCTGAACGAGAAAGAATCTCGTGGAATAGGAATGCGTTTGTGAGCACTAATCCACTTACACGAAGTACCCTTTCGTCAACGTCAGAGTTGCTTCCAGACATTGTTACTCGTTCGGGACAATAACGACATCCTTCAGGCGTTCCTCTGTCCCACTAAGTCCCTGAATCGAAGACAACTGGTGAACGAATCCGTCGATACTTTCGTCTATTGTGTCCACTGCTTCTTCTACCACGTTTTCTTGGACAAGGTCTCCGTATCCGCTTCTTAGATAGTCAGCAAGGTCTCCAATATCACCAGATGACCATCCCCCGGCACCACTCTCGGTCACTACGTTCATTTCGAATGTCGAATCAAGGATATTGGTTTCAAGTGCGGTTAGTGAGGTTGCTTGATTAATTCCTTCTGGATAGGCTACGGCCACACTCATTGGTGCAATTCCTTCTTCTACCCGCTGTTCACAGTCCTCTACGAGTGAACGCTTGACACCCGGTGTTTGACCGATACGACCTTCTATGACGACTCTGACTCCGAGAAGGTTGGCAGTCATAATATCCGGCATTCGGTTATTCTCAACAAGGTTGGACATGACTTGTTCTGGGAGGGAAACAACGTCACGTCGCTCTAGCAATTCTGCGAGTTTCACGTTTACAACTTCTTCACGGAATCCGTTGCCGTCTGTCAATGATTCGGTCATATGGTGAATGTGTCCCCTCGTCTCAAATACCTAATGCTGTTCTTGAAATAACACTCTGAGTATTATTGGTCTAATATTAGGCTAAATCAGAAGGTGTGTTGAGAGGGGCGTGGACGGGGCTGTCTCCATGGGAGACTGTCGTTGTGTGCGTTTTAGGCTATTTTAGACGATATTCTATACTGTCTTGTTTAGGCTACAGTAGTCTATTTTAGACCGTATTTTATCGACGACGTGTCGGGTCACACCTACCAGAATCGACCTACCAAACTTGGTAGGTCTGAGTCGTATGATTTCTGGGGTTTGGAGGGTACTGAGTTCTCGGTGTTGTTCTATTGCTTAGGTGTGGTGGTAGGGGTCGCTACCAGTGTTGGTAGGTGGGTTTCTGAGCTCGGAAAGAACCAGCAAGGATACCCGGTGCTATGGGATTTCTGAACAAATCGTTCGAAGCCGGAGGAGGGATTTGAACCCTCGACCTATTCCTTACGAAGGAATCGCTCTGCCAGCTGAGCTACCCCGGCGCGTGTCTTATCATTCCCGAACGGAAAAATAAGGGTTCCGAAAGCCCGGCGCCGGCGAGACACGAGATCACGCGACGCCGACCGGTTCCGAGTCGTCGATCGCGACCCACGGTCTGTTTGGGTTTTCCGGGAATGTCTGCTGAAACTCTCCGATCATTGCAGAGAATAGCCGACAGTCACAGGAATATAAGGAAAAAGCATATATACGTGGTCAGGATTCAATCGAAGTGTGATAACACCGATCGTGTGCCGAGATGGCGGGGATCGACTCCCCCGACGGTGTCTGCCCGGTCGGAGCCCGTACCGGGCGTCGCTCGTCTCGTCGGTCGCGACCCCCACCGCGACCCGGCGTAGCGGCCACCCCCTGTCAGCGATCCGCACGGCTAGCGTGTGACCACGCTTCCGGCGTGCCAAGCGCGAAATCGCCTCTGGCCCCGACCGCCTCGCGGCCGTGCTCTCTTGTCATGTGACGGGCCCGTAGCCGTCCCGACCCGTCGGCGTTCCCCGGGCGGGACGGCAGTCACGCTGTCGATCCATCTCTCCGATCTCGAAGACTGGCGACAGAAGTCCACGCCGAGGAGCGTCGACGCTCCTCCGCGGTTGGAAGCCCCTCTTACCCGAAGAGCCGCCGCGCTCTCCCCGCGGCCGCCGAGATTCCGCCCACCGCGGCACCGAGGGCACCCGCGACCCGGATCTCCGCGGGGGCGACGCCGAGCCGACGAGAGAGCGGTCCCGGGCGGGCGTCGGCGCCGATGAGGGCGACCGTCCGGCCGCGGACCCGTATCTCGGCGGTGAGGTCCGTCGCGAGTAACAGCGCGCTCGGGCCGCGAGCGTCGGCGTCCTCCGGCAGGCTCCGCGCGACCCGGACCGCGTCCCGGACCGTCGCGACCTCGACGAACAGCCGGTCGCCGGTCGATCGGACGTCGAGATCGACGCCCTCGACGGTGAGCGTCAGATCGTCCGTGGCGACCGAGAGCGGTGCCCTCGCGTCAGTCCCGTTCACGGGTCGTGACCCGGACGGTGCCGTCGAGCCGCCAGCTGGCATGTTCGACGTCGTCGCCGGTGCCGCTCGGGACGTCGACGTTCATGTCTTCGAACTCGTAGACGATCTCGGCGTTCCGGCCGGTCAACCTGTCGTAAAGCCCGATAGCGAGGTCGGGCCAGCTCGTCGTCTCGTCGATGCGCTCTTCGGGATCTACCGTATCACTCATACCTACGATCACGCGTCGCAGTATGATAAAACTATCACCTCAACGAAATTATCCTCGAGGTGATTGAGAGGTTTCCCGCGGGACGATGCGGTGTGCTGGCGCTGAATGCCGACGGCGACGTGGTGCGGGTCGCCAGTCGCGTGGAAATCGTCGCGGAGGGCGAGTCATGGACCGCTCAGGCGCGCGTCAGCGCCACGTCCAGACAGACGTTGTACTCGTGGGGCGCGTAGGACCGGACGACGCGCTCGGCCTCGACGCCCACGTCGTACGCGTCGCCGGCGGCGGCGCGGATCGCCCGCGTTCCGGGGCCGAACGGGTCGTCCTCGTGTTGGATGTCGTAGTAGTGGAGGTCGCAGTCGTCGCCCGCCAGCCGGACGGCGGTGTCGAGGAACTCGTCGGCGGAGTGCGGGAGGTTCATCACGAGCCGGTCGGCGGTGTCGGCGTACTCGTCGGCGATCGCCCGCACGTCCCCGGCGATCGCGGTCACGCGGTCGGCGGCTCCGTTGCGCTCGGCGTTCTCTCGGAGGTACTCGACCGCGCGCTCGTTGAGATCGCAGGCGACCACGCTCGCGCCCCGAGACGCCATCGGGACGGCGTAGGGACCGACGCCGGCGAACATATCGATCGCGGTCTCGTCCGACTCGACCTGTTCGATCACGCGGTGGCGCTCGGTGGCGAGCCGCGGGGAGAAGTACACCTCGGCCACGTCCAGGAGGAACTCGTGGCCGTACTCGCGGTGGACGGTCTCGGTGCTGTTCCCCGCCAGCACGTCCCAGCGCCGGACGCGCAGTTCGCCCTCGATCGGGGACGCCCGGTTGAGCACGGTCTCGCAGGGTACGTCAGAGGCCATCACCGCCTCGGCGATCTCGCGGGCGCGCTCGTCGTCGTCCTCGTCGACGATGACGATGTCGCCGAGCCGCTCCAGCGAGGGCTCGTAGCCGAGTATCGCGGCGGGGGTCCGCGGGCGGTCGCGCTCGGCGGCGTCGCGCTCGACGATCGCCGCCGCGAGGTCGCCGGGAACCGCCTCGGGGTCGGCGACGGGGATGTAGATCGTGTCGCCGTCGACCGCGATCTCGTGGTCGCCGTCGAGGACGTCGGCGTCGGCGAGTCGCTCGCGGACGGCCTCGCCGCGCTCGCGCTCGACCGCGACGCAGGGAACGCTCATTGTCGCGAGGAGACGGGGCGAGCCATAAACGCTGACGCTTTGGCGGTCGAGCGCGGGCGTGGTGGGCGCGGGCGCGGTGAGAGCGGGCGAGGTCAGTCGAACGGGTACCGCGCGGTCGACCCGCATTCGCGACAGCGGACGACCACTCGCCCGGGGCGGAGCCGGACGCGGCTCGTCTTCCCCGGCCGGAGGTAGACGCCGCAGTCGTCGCAGGTCTTCCGGGAGAACTCGGCGGGGACGCCGCTGCGATTCCGCTCCGCGATCCGGCGCGCGAGCGCGACGTACTCCCGCGCGCGGTCGTACTCGTCGTCGACGACGGCCTCGCGGGCGAGCGCGAACAGCCGGTCGATCCGTTCCGACGGGATCCCCATACCACGCCGGGCGTGACCGACCGGCAAAGTCGTTGTCATCGAGCGTGGGTCCCCGTGCTCGGAACCGCTCCGGTCCGCACGCCCGTCAACCCGCACGCTTTTTTAACGGTCCGCGCGAACGAAGCGGCATGAAGGAATCCCTGATGGACGTCGTCTGCTGTCCGCTCGACAAGGCCGACCTGGACCTCGACGTCGACGAGCGCGACGACGAGGAGATCCTCGCGGGGACGCTGACGTGCACCGAGTGCGGTGAGACCTACCCGATCGAAGACGGCATCCCGAACCTCCTCCCGCCGGACATGCGCGAGGAGGCGGCGGCGTAGGACGCGCCGACTGTTCCGTCCGGCGCCGACTGTTCCTGTACTGCATCTTTTTTTAGTGTGAGTGCGTCGACTCGTACGTGTCGACACTCTCCGTCGAACTGAACGGGGACGCGGTCCACTCGATCCGGGCGCCAGGCGGCTTCGAGACGACCGGTCCGTTCGCCGTCGCGCTCGAGAACGAGGGCCGTTCCACCCACGTCCACCTGCACTTCGACGACGACCTCGACCGGGTCGTCTCGGTCGACGAGACGAACCACTTCGTCGACGACGAGGCCACGAGACACGTCCACGTCTCCGTCGACGACGTGACGGAACCGGTCCGCGGAAAGCTGAAGATCGTCACCGGCTACGGTTCGAACACCCAGTACGTGGACCTCCGGAT
>Ga0207720_100584_pt1 | contig 22428 bp, 25 predicted proteins | sample A23P2SouthBayCA_2_FD_187751 | JGI IMG/M metagenome (GOLD analysis project Ga0207720, IMG submission 187751) | Aerobic enrichment media microbial communities from Eden Landing Ponds, California, USA - A23 E3 (2) (SPAdes) | ecosystem: Environmental > Aquatic > Marine > Unclassified | place...
CCTTTGAGTCCCGCCCTGCACTGCACAGCACCTCACGCCTCCCCAGCCTCGTCGGCGCGGCGCGTATACGCGCCGCGCCGACTCCCTCGCGGGCTCCTCACGGTCGCCGATGGCGACCGTTCGGAGGCACGCCACCGCCCGTCATTTATAAACGATCGTTGCGATCGCTCATCCCCTTTTTAAATATCTCCTACCCACCGCCGATCTGCAACACTCACTCTCGCTATCGCTCGCGTTCCGACCCGTTTATGGTCGCCGCCGCGCGCTGTCTCGGTATGACCGACGACGAGCGACGGAGCGACCTGATCGCCGCGTTACGGGCGGCCGACGCCGTCCGATTCGGCGAGTTCGAACTCTCGCACGGCGGGACGAGCGACTACTACGTTGACAAGTACCTCTTCGAGACCGATCCCGACGCGCTCCGACTCGTGAGCGAGGCGTTCGCCGACCGGCTCGCCGACACGGACGCGAAGCTCGCGGGCGTCGCGCTGGGCGCGGTCCCGCTCGTGGCCGTCACGGCCGCCGAAATGGGCCGCCCGTACGTCATCGCACGCAAGCAGGCGAAGGAGTACGGCACCGGGAACCGCATCGAGGGACGACTCGATGAGGGAGAGGAGGTCGTCGTGTTAGAGGACATCGCCACGACCGGCCAGTCCGCGGTCGACGCCGTCGAGGCGCTCCGCGAGGCGGGGGCGACGGTGAACCGCGTGCTCGTCGTCGTCGACCGCGAGGAGGGCGCCGCGGAGCTGCTGGCCGACCACGACATCGAACTCGAGTCGCTGCTCACCGCGACCGAACTGTTGGCGGAGCGGGACGAGGAGTAAGCGGACGGCCTCAGTCCGTTTCGATCCGACTGGATGGCCCGACCGCGCCCGCCGTCGGCGACGGCGCCTTGTCAAGCGCGTGATCGGCCGTCGGGGATCGAAACGCATAACAGCGGAACCGGCCAACCCGAAAGTGAGCCGAGGTAGCCTAGCCTGGCCAAGGCGGTAGATTCGAAATCTACTGTCCATTCGGACACCGGAGTTCAAATCTCCGCCTCGGCGCTTCTTTCGACCGCTCGATCGGGGAGCGGTCAGCTTCGAACCGGCTAGCGACCCGCGTGAACCAGTGACCGATTCGAAGCAGCCAGCGATCGGTCCAACCTACCCGCTACCCTACCGTTCAGCGAAACAGCAATACGTCACCGTCGGTATCGTCGTCTATGCCCGATACGACGCTGTACGAGCGACTCGGCGGCGAGGAGGCGATCGGAGCGGTCGTCGACGAGTTCTACGATCGAGTCCTCGACGACGAGCGGGTCGCCCACCACTTCGACGACGTGGAGATGGCGGCACAGCGAACCCACCAGACGACCTTCCTGAGCGCGGTCGCCGGGGGACCGATCGTGTACGAGGGCGACGCGACCCGGGAGACGGTGCTGGACGCGGTAGACGGGTTCCGCGACGATATCGTCGAAGCGGCGTAGCCGTTGGTGTTGACATCGCCGAAGCGGCGTAGCCGTCGGTGTCGACGTGCTACGGCTCTCCGCCGAGCGATTCCTGTTCGGGGGCGTGATCGCCCCGGAGCCGCCGGCGACGCTTGTCGTAGGCGGCCTCCAACTTCGCGTTAGTCGCCCGAGAGACCAGATAGAGGTCGGCGTCGTCGCCGTCGCGGGGGTGCGCGCTCGCGACCCAGACGTGGCCGTCTCCCGTCGAGAGGTCGTCGGCCCAGCGCTCGGCGGCCGCTCGGCTCTCGAACGCGTGGCGGGGGCCGTCCTCGAAGACGAGTCGCCCCACCTTCGCGTTGCGCTTGCGAGCGGATGGTTTCACCGCGACGACGACGCTCACGGACGTCGTTCGGGTGGCATCGCTTAAAAACCTCGTCAGACGACGGCGGTCCGTCCGCCCTACAGTCCCGTCGCCTCGCCCTCAGTCGTCCGCGAGCGAGGCTGCGTCCGGGGCCGATCCGTCCTCGGCGGCGGCGGAGAGGAGTCGGTCGATCCCGTCGACCATCGCGACGACGCTGGCGCGGGTGATGTCGGCGTCAGTCGCGGAGACGCTCACGGACCGGTCGCCTCGCGAGAGGTCGACCTCGACGGTGACGACCGCGTCGGTCCCGCCCGTGATCGCGTCGACGTGGTAGGAGTCGAGTTCGAAGGAGACGCCCTCGCCGGCGGAGTCGCCCGCCAGCGCCGTCCGAACCGCCTCCAACCCGGCGTCGACCGGACCGTCTCCGGTGCCGGAGGCGACGCGCTCCTCGTCGCCGACGCGGAGCCGGACCGAGGCCGTCGGGAGGTTCCCGCCGGAGGTGGCCGAGAGGTCGACGAGTTCGACGTGCCGGTCGCGCTCGCGGCCCTGCACGTCCTCGGTGATCGCGAGGAGGTCGGCGTCGGTGACGCGCTTCCCGCGGTCGCCGAGCTCCTTGACGCGGCTCACGACCTCGCTCAGCTCGTCGTCGTCGACCGCGACGTCGTGTTCGGCGAGCGCGGCCTTGACCCCGGCACGTCCGGCGTGTTTCCCGAGGACGAGCCGTCGCTCTCGACCCACCGTCTCGGGCGGGTACGGCTCGTACATCGTCCCGTCCTTCAGGGTCCCGTCGGTGTGGATCCCCGACTCGTGGGCGAAGGCGTTGGCGCCGCAGACCGCCTTATTCGGCGGGAGCGCGACGCCTGTCGCCTCCGAGACGGCCCGGCAGAGCCGATAGAGCCGTTCCAGCTCGACGGTATCGATATCGTACGACTGGTCGAGCGCGATGGCGACCTCTTCCAGGGCGACGTTGCCGGCGCGCTCGCCGACGCCCATGACGGTGCCGTGAACGGTGTCGGCGCCCGCCTTCAGCCCGGCGTGGACGTTCGCCACGCCGAAGCCGAGGTCGTCGTGGGTGTGGAGGCTCGTCGGGCCGCGGTCGGCGAGCCGGGAGACGACCTCCGCGGTGCGCTCCGGGTCGGCCGCGCCGACGGTGTCGCAGTAGCAGATCCGGTCGGCGCCGGCGTCGAGGCCGGCCCCGAGCAGTCGTTCGAGGTAGTCGAGGTCGGCGCGCGAGCCGTCCTCGCCGAGCACCTCGACCCAGAGGTCGTGGTCCTTCGCGTACTCGACGAGTTCGACCGTCCGATCGACCACGTCGTCTCGGGTCGAGCCGACCTTCGTCTCGACGTGTTTGTCCGACGCGGGGACGACGAGGTTGATCCCGTCGACGCCGCAGTCGAGCGCGTGGTCGACGTCCCGCTTCACGCCGCGGGCGAAGCTCGTCACGGTCGCGTCGAGCCCCTCGTCGGCCACTCGGCGGATCGCCTCGCGTTCGCCCTCGGAGGTGCACGCCGAGCCGGCCTCGATCAGGTGCATCCCGGCCGCGTCGAGCTCGCGCGCGATGTCGACCTTCTCGGCCGGCGTCAGCGAGACGCCCGGCATCTGCTCGCCGTCGCGGAGCGTGGTGTCTAACAGCTGTACCTCGTCGAGTGTGGTGAGTGGTGTTCGGGTCAAAAGGGAGTCCATCTGCTCTGCGGTCGGTTCGGGGCCGGTACCGCCGCGGGGCGGTCGCGCCCCGGAGTCGCTACCGTCGGAGAATTTCACGGCCAGCCGCCGCGAGGCGACTTCCTCTATCCTCCGAACGATCACGATTGTCTCGTGTCATTCGTATCCGTGGCGACGCGTCACACACGGATAAAATCGTCGGGTCGTGACAGCGTCGACCGGGGCGAACGTGACGGTGCGACATCCGGCTCACCCCAGCAGCGACCGGAACGATCGCCGCCCGGTCCCGCACTGGTCCCGATAGTCGCACGCGGAACATCGGTCGTCGTCGACGCGCGACGGCGGGCCGTCGATCGCGCGTGCGGCCCGTAGCGCCCGCCGGTAGGCGGCCTTCTTCCGGGTCGTAAGCCGGACCTCGCGGACGACTCCGACGCTCGGATACTCGACGAGCGCGCGCGGCACCTCGCGTTCGCGCTCCCACGCGACCGCCTTGGCGACGGCGACGGCCTGGACCGCCTGCGGCTCCCAGACGCCGTTTTCGGGAGGCTCACCCGAGGAAACGACCGTTGGGACCGGCGGGTCGGCGGCCGATCCGCCCGCGAGCACTTTGTGGACCGTTCCGTGACAGTCTTTTCCGGACTGGAACGCGCGCTCGTGCTCGGGGTCGACGAGTCGGTCGTAGTCGCCGCGCTCGCGGAGCCGCGAGAGGTTCCGGCGGTACGCGGCGGGCGACCGCCGGATCGGGAGTCGCCGGAGCGTCGCGTCCGGTGCATCGACGAGCGTCGCGTAGCGGAAGGCGAGATCCATGCGGGCGCGCGCCTCGGCGGGAACGTCTCGGTCGTCGTCGCGGCGGGCGTAGTAGAGCTGTCGCGGACAGTAGGCGGCGCGAGCGAGGTCGCTGAAGGGGATCACGGCGAGGGTGGCCGCGGTTCGAGTGAAAAGGGCCGGGGCGTCGGTCGCTCCTCCCCCGCCGGTGTGTGGCGCTGGGGGCCACGCCGACCGCTCCGCCGCCCCGATAGATCACGCTCGGATCCGATCGAGGTCCGCCACGAACGCGCGGAGCGCCTCCCGAGTCACGTGGGGCATACAGACCACGCGCAGTTCGCCGCGACTCGTCCGCGAGACCTTCCAGCCGGCCTCCCGCAGCGCGTCGAACTCGGACTCGGGGAGCGCCGCGGCGACGAGCGGCAGTTCCGGTTCGATCACGTCGTACCCTCGTTCGCCGAGCGCCGCCGCGAGCCACTCGGCGTTGGCGGTCGCGCGCTCGACTGCGTCCCGGTAGCCGTCCGGCCACAGCGCCTCTATCGCGGCGACCGTCCCGGCGACGCCGGCACCGCTCCGCGTGCCCGTCAGGGTCGCCTGCGACCGAGTCTCTAGGTACGGCGTCTCGACCGCGAGCGCGTCCAGCGCCGCGTTGTCGCGGGCGAGGAGCCCGCCGGCCGGCACCGGCGCCTGCCCGAACTTGTGCGGGTCGACGGTCAGCGTGTCGACGGCGGCGTCGCCGAACGACCACTCCTCGTCGGTGAAGGGGAGCACGAACCCGCCCCACGCCGCGTCGACGTGCATTCGCGCGCCGGCCTCGTGCGCGATTCGAGCGAGTTCCGGGATCGGATCCACCCGACCGTACTCCGTGCTTCCGGCGACGCCGACGACGAGCGCGGTCGACTCGTCGACGGCGGCGGCGACGGCGTCGGTCCGGGCTCGGAAGTCGTCGTCGACGGGAACCGTTCGAAGCTCGACGTCGAGTAGCTCCGCTGCCTTGTGAAACGAGAAGTGGCCGCTCTCAGGGACGACGACGTTCACGTCGGCCGCGTCGTGGCGGTTCCGCGCAGACCGGGCCGCCTGCACGTTCGCCTCCGTACCGCCGGAGGTGACGTACCCCGCCGCGTCGGTCGGCGTCGGATGGTCCGCGAGCGTCGCGAGCAGTTCGACCGCGCGCTCCTCCAGCGACGCGACCGCCTCGTACGTGGCCGGGTCACCGGGGTTCGTCGAGAGGAACCGCTCGGCCGCCTCCCGGGCCGCCGGATGTGGCTCGGTACACATCGAGGAGAGCACTCGGTCGAACGACTGCGGCTCGGGCTGCTGCATTCGACCGAATATTGCCGCGGAGAGCCTTACCCGTTCCGCTCCGGTCGCTCCGGTGCCAGGTCGTCTCGGTCCGACTCTCGGTCGCCTGCGTGCGTCCTCGTGCGTCAGCGGACCGAGTCGAGGAGGAGCCGCTGTTCGGTCCGCTTCACCTCGTGTTGCACGTCCCGGACCGCGTCGATGTTCGCCGAGACGGAGGAGACGCCCGCCTCGACGAGGAACTCGACCATCTCGGGCTTCGACCCCGCCTGCCCGCAGATGCTCGTGTCCACGCCCAGTTCCCGACACGTCTCGATGGTGTCACCGATGAGCTGTAACACCGCCGGGTGGAGTTCGTCGAACCGGTCCGCGACGTGCTCGTTGTTGCGGTCGACCGCCAGCGTGTACTGCGTGAGATCGTTCGTCCCGAAGGAGGCGAAGTCGATTCCGGCCTCCGCGAGCTCCTCTATCTGCAGCGCGCTCGCGGGGGTCTCGATCATCACGCCCCACCGGTTCGTCTCGGGATCGATCCCGGTCTCACGCATGTGCCGTTTGATCCCCTCGATGTCGCTCGCGTCGTTGACCAGGGGGAACATCACCTCCAGGTTGTCGTACCCCATCTCGTGGAGGCGCGCGAACGCGGCCAGCTCCTGTCGGAACGGCTCGGGCTTGTCGAGGCTCCGGCGGATCCCGCGCCAGCCGAGCATCGGGTTGTGTTCGGCCGGCTCGCCCTCGCCGCCCTCCAGTTCCCGGAACTCGTCGGTCGGGGCGTCGATGGTCCGAACTCTGACCGGTCGGGGATAGAACTCGTCGGCGACCCGTCGAACGCCCTCGATGAGTTCGTCCTGATACGCGCGGGCGCCGTGGTCGTCGATGTACTTCTCGGGGGTCTTCCCGAGCGACAGCACCATGTGTTCGATCCGGAGCAGGCCGACGCCGTCGGCGCCGGTCGCCGCGGCGCGTTCGGCCGCTTCCGGAATCGAGACGTTCACTTTCACCTCCGTCGCTGTCATCGGCTTGACCGGGGTCTCCGGCCGCGCGGCCTCGACCGGCTCGTACTCCTCGCCGGGCTCGGCCGTGTCGTCAACGCCTGCTCGGACCGTACCCTTGTCGCCGTCAAGCGTGACGTTCTGTCCGTCGTTCAGGAGTCGCGTCCCGTTTCCGGTGCCGACGACCGCCGGAACGCCGAGTTCTCGGGAGATAATCGCGGCGTGACTCGTCATGCCCCCCTCGTCCGTGACGATCCCGGCGGCCCGTTTCATCGCGGGGACCATGTCCGGCATCGTCATCTCGGTGACCATCACATCGCCCTCCTGTACTTGGTCGAGGTGATCGAGCTTGTGGACGATCCGGACGGTTCCGGAGACGATTCCCGGGCTGGCGCCGAGACCGTCGACGAGCACGTCGGCGTCGTCCGCGTCGCCGCGGTCGCCCCCGCTGTTCGCGGTGGCGCCGTCGTCCGAACCGCCTTCGCCGGCGGTGCTCTCTGCGCCGTCGCTCGCGCCCGCCGCTCCGTCGTTCCCGTCGTCCTCTTGGATCGTCGTGATCGGACGGGACTGCAGCATGTATATCTCGTCGTCGTAGATCGCCCACTCCACGTCCTGTGGCGTCCCGTAGTGGTCTTCGACGCGCTTTCCGAGTTCGACGAGTTCCCCGATTTCCGCGTCGGAGAGAACTCGGGCGTTCCGACGTTCCTCACCGACCTCCAGTGTGACGGTCTCGCCGGTCTCCGAGTCTTTGACCATCTCGACCTTCTTGTCTGCGATGGTCACCTCGTCGACCGTCTCCCGCTCGCGGTCATAGACGTAGTTGTCGGGCGAAACCGTCCCCGAGACGACCGCCTCGCCGAGTCCCCACGCGGCCTCGATCGTGATTTGCGGATCGCCGGTCGAGGGGTGGCTGGTGAACATCACGCCAGACTTCTCCGCGTCGACCATCCGCTGAACCACGACCGCGATATCGACGTCGGCGTGCGGGAATCCCCGCTGCTGCCGGTAGTAAATCGCCCGCTGGGTGAAAAGCGACGCCCAGCACTCCTTCACCCGCCGGATCAGGTCCCGTTCGCGGACGTTGAGGAAGGTCTCCTGCTGGCCGGCGAACGAGGAGTCGGGGAGGTCCTCGGCGGTCGCCGAGGAGCGCACCGCGACGAACGCCTCCTCGCCCGCCTCACCCATCGACCGGTATCTCTCGACTATCTCCTCGCGGACGTCGTCGGGCAGCGGCGTCTCCAGAATCAGCTCCGCTGCGGTCTCTTCGGCGTCCCGGAGCGCACCGGAATCCTCTGGATCGACGTCGACCGCGGCGAACAGCTCCTCGTCGATTCCCGCCTCCTCGATGAAGGTTCGGTACGTGCCCGCCGTGACGGTGAATCCCGGTGGAACCGGGAGTCCCGCGCCGATGAGTTCACCGAGCGAAGCCGCCTTGCCGCCGACGGTCCCGACGTCGTCGGCATCGACATCCTCGAGCCAGAGTACTGCCATTCGTGTACCCTGAGGATCCGAGAGCCGACCTATGAAGCTTCCGGACGATGTAACTGTGAATAAAAGATTACTCGGGGGCGAGTGATCGCATCGACGCGAGCCGTGCGTCCGGGACAGTCGATTCTGGCCCGGTGTTTACGCCGGACACAAACGGAGTGGCAGAGGGCCGAAGCGTTCCGGGGAATGACGAACCGGTCGACGGCTCGTACACGCTAGTACGACCCGTCCACTGGAATACTTATCTCCCGATCCAAACACAGGGACTGTAATGTGTTACAAGACCTGTAACAGTTTGAGTTCTCGGTCGCGACTGCTCCCGTCCCCTTCTCTGTCGCCTCCGAACAGCCGGCCAGTCATCTTCGAACAGCCGGCCCGTCACACCGACGCAAGCCGCTCGTGCTCCGCGCGGAGGATCCGCTCCCAGAGACCGAACAGGCGGCTGTCGAGTCCGTAGCGCTCATCCACGCGCCGGACCCACGCGTCGTCGGCGAACAGCAGTCGCTGGAACCGCCGCACCGGCTCGGAGAGGCTATCGCGGTCGCCACCGTAGTACGACAGCGACTCCTCGCGGGTGCGCTCGGCGAGCGCCGTCGGGACCTCGATGCCGTCGGCGGCCGCGGCGTGTTCGAACCACTCTACGTGCAACAGCGCGTCGGCGAGCAGGAACCGCTCGCGGAAGCCGGAGACGCGGGCGAGCGCCGGGCTTCCGTCGATAGTCACGTCTTGCGGGCGAGAGAACCGTGGCGCGGTCACGGTTACGTTCCCGGCGTCCGCGACCGCGGTCGCGACTCGCCGGAGCCGCCACTCCCCGTATCGAACCGGCGCGATCAGGGCGAGCTCGTACCACGTCGGGAGCCACTCGCAGTACGGCTCGGAGAACCGGCCGTCGGCGAGTAGCGTCGCCGCGACGGAGCGGGCCGCATCGGGAGACAGCCGCGACGGGTCCTCGCGGAGATCGGTTGCGATCCGCGTCCCGTCGAGCGCGTTAGCCCCTTCGAATCCCATCCCTTCGGCGACGTGGCGGGTGTACGCGCGGCTCGCGGCGTACCAGTCTGCGAAGTCGTTCGGCGCCGTCAGGCGGAGGAGGCGGAGGACGGTGATACTCGGTGTACGGTGTGCAGCGACGTAACTACTGTGGCGGGTCACCCGACGGCCCGTCGCCGTTCCCTTCCACGAGGGCGTCGTCGAGTCCCCACTCGGACGCGCGCTCCGCCGCCTCCGAGCGCGCCTGCTCCCGGATCGCCTCGATCCGATCGTCGTCTTCGAGGAACGCGGCGACCGCGTCGTCGTCGTCGCCGCCGGCGTCCAGCCGTTCCTCGGGGGCCGCGTCGCGGGTGCGGTCGGCGAGCGCCTGGTCGTCGGCGAGTTCGGTCGCCGCTGCGCCCGGGTCGACGCGCAGCGCGTCCTCCTCGTGGGCGGGTTCGAGGGCGCCGGCGTCGACCGCGTACAGCTCGACGCGATAGGGACCCGGCACCGCGAGCTCGGCGAGCGCGTCCGGACCGCCGCTATCGCTCACCGTGTTGTACGCGAGCACGGGAACGCCGTCGGCGAAGGTGACGACGCCGCGGGCGTCGCCCTCCAACAGAAGCGTCTCCTGCGGCACGAGGGTCGCGTAGCCGGTCAGCTCACGGTCGAGCGCCCGAGCGAGCGTCGTGCCCACGTCGGAGACGACGCGCGAGCGGAGCAAGTCTCCCCGGGGGATCCGCAGTTCCGGCGACTCCGCGGTCCCGGTCATGGCGTGTCGGGGACGACCGCGCTCCGGAAGCGGTCGGCGACGGTCCCTTCGTCGCCGTCGCGCACGTCGAGCCGGGCCGCGGCCCGCCGGTAGCTGGCCGCCGGCTCGCTCTCTGGAGCGTGCGCGAGGAGGGGTTCTCCGGCCCGCCGCGCCGCTCTGACGGCGTCGCTGTCGGGAACGTTTGCGAGCACGGGGCCGCCGAAGCGCCGCTCGGCCTGCTCGGCCACGTCGGCCGCGTCGTCGCGGACCTTGTTGAACAGCACACCGGCGGTTTCCGTCCCGTACGAGCGCGCGTACTCTTGGACTTTCAGCCCGTCGGAGAGCGCGGGGATCGTCGGCTCGACGACGATCACGACGCGGTCGGCGAGGACGACCGGTAACACCGCCGACTTCGAGCCGAGCGCGGCCGGCGAGTCGAGCAGCAGCACGTCGGTGTCGCTCGCGAGTTCGGCGACGACGTCGCGGAGGCGACCCGGCTCGGCCGCCTCGAAGCCCGCGAGCGAGGTTCCACAGGGGACGACGCTCAGCCCGAACCGGTCGTACGTCGCCTCCGAGACGGCCGTCGCGGTCCCCTCCACGAGGAGGTCGTGGAGGGTGACCGCCGCGTCGTCGAGCCCGGCGTGGAACAGCAGGTTCGCCATCCCCGTGTCGGCGTCGACGACGGTGACGTCGTGCTCCTCGGCGAGCGCCATCCCCAGCGCGAGCGTGCTCGTCGTCTTCCCCGTGCCGCCCTTCCCGCTGGCGACCGCGAACGCCTCGACCATGCGCCGATGTGTCAGGTCGCCGGGCTAAAACCTGTCCATCGCGAGCGCGAGGGGAACCGCGGACACGGCCCGGTTCCGCGGACACGACGCGGGAGCCACCGGACAGCGTTTTGCCGTTCGGCACCTTGCGTCGACCATGGCGACCGTTATCGACGCGAACGCGTTCCGCGACAGGATCGACGAGCGCCGGCGCGGCGAGCGGTCCTTCGCCCTCGTCGACACGCGGCCTCGGGAGAGCTATGCGGGCTGGCGCATCGCCGACTCGACCCACTACTTCTACAAGCCGTTCCACGAGTTCGACGTCGACGACTTCGAGGCCGAAACCGGGATCGGCCCTGACGATGCGGTCGTCACGGTCTGCGCGAAGGGGAAGGCCTCGCTGGACTTCGCCGAAGAACTCGAAGCCGCGGGCTACGACGACGTCACCGTCGTCGCGGACGGGATGCGGGGCTGGTCGGGCGTGTACGACCGGACGGCGGTCCCGCTCCCCGACGCGGGCGACGACCCGCTCGACATCGTCCAGATCCAGCGGCGCGCGAAAGGGTGTCTCGGGTACCTCGTGGTTGGGGGACGGTCGGCCGGTGAGAACGCCGATTCCGACGGCTCCGGCCGCGTCGCTGGTTCCGATGGCTCCGACCGCGTCGCCATCGCTATTGACGTCTCGCGTCACGGCGACGAGTGGCGGGCGGCGGCCGCCGAGCGCGACGCGTCGATCGCGGCGGTCCTCGACACCCACGTCCACGCCGACCACCTCTCCGGCGGCCGGGCGCTCGCCGACGACCTCGGCGTTCCCTACCACCTCCCGGCGGCGGCCGCCGAGCGCGACGTCGCCTACTCGTTCGAGCCGCTCGCGCGCAACGAGACGCTCGACGTCGGCGGAGTCGGCGTGAAGGCGCTCGCGACGCCGGGCCACACCGACGACGGCGCGAGCTACCTCCTCGGACGGTCCGCGGTGCTCACCGGCGACACGCTCTTCACCGACAGCGTCGGTCGGACGGAGCTACAGTTCGCGGCTGACGGCGATTCCGATGCCGGCGACGGTGCGACCGACGGAGAAGACGAGCCCGCCGGCGCGGCGACCGGCGCCGAGCGCCTCTACGGATCGCTCCACGGGACGCTGCTCGCGGAGCCCGACGGCGTCGTCGTCTGTCCCGGTCACTTCGCGGTCGCGAACGACGGAACCACGGGCGACGTCGTGCCCGGCGAACCGGTGACGACGACGGTCGGATCGGTGCGTCGGGGGCTCGACGTGCTCGGACTCGACCGCGAGGCGTTCGTGGAGACGATTACGGCGACGCTCCCGGAGAAGCCCCCGAACTACGAGGCCGTCATCGCGGCGAACCGCGGCGTCGAGTCGCCGCCGGACGAGACCGCGGCGATCGAGTTGGAGCTCGGTCCGAACCGGTGCGCCGCCGACGCCGGCGGCGAATCGACGGCGGACGACTGACGCCGATCCGCACGGCTGAGCGGTCGTCTGGGGCTACCGGTCGTCCGTTCAGCCGTCTCGGTCGGTCGCGTCCTCCCGGGCCGCTTCCAACTCCGCCACACGCTCACGGAGGTCGTCTCGCTCCCGGACGAGCGAGTTGACGGCCGCTTCGAGATCGGCGATGCGGGCTGTGAGATCGAGGTAGGCGTAGCCGGCGGACAGGCCGACTGCGAGGCCGATGACCCCGCCGACGAGAAACCCGACGAGCGTCGTGACCGACATGAAGAGGGCATCGGCGATATCCTCGGCGCTGATGGGGAGGGCGAGCGGCATGCGCCCGCTGGTACGCGAGTCCTAAAAAGGGTTCTCACCGTGCTGTCCGACCCGTCGCGCGATTCGCCATCATCCAGCTCGCTATCGCGCGACCTGCTGCCCCCGACTCACTCGTCGTGGATGAAGACGAGCCGTTTCGATTCGGTGTTACAGAGACACAGATCGATCCCGTCGCGGGTCGCGCCGATCTGCTGCCAGCCGTGGTCGCTGACGAACAGCGTCTGAAAGACGCCGCGGTCGCAGTCGGGGTTCGGACAGCCGACCCCCGCGGCGTTCTTATAAACTGTCGTTCCGCCGCCGGAACTCTGACGAACCAGTCCGTCGCGCAGCGAGCGGAACTCCTCTGCAGTCATCGGGCCCTCGGTCTCCTCGTCTCCCATGTCTTCGCGTTCGCAGTCCAGAGTATATAAACCGCCTGCCTGTGGCAATCGATGGCACGATGGGTCGCAGCCTCACGCCGCGTCTCGCTTCGCGACGTCGGCGTACGCGTCCGCGATCCGAGTCGGCTCCGGAAGCTTGTAGCCCGCGCACAGCGCCTCGACGAGTTCGACGGCCGTCGCCGGCGACACCCGGTGGCCGGGGCTCACGTACAGGGGGTTCACCCGCCGGCTGTTCGGGTACTGCCGGGACTGGAAGGCGTGGCCGATGACGGGTGCGTCGGTGTTGGCGGTACCGGCGGCGTCGCTGTCGGCGGAGACGTCGCTGTCGGCGGAGGCGTCGCCGGAGGCGACCGCCGTCGTCACCGACTCGTCCGCTCGGATCGGCGTCCGCCACCCCGCCGGCCGCTCGTCGGTCGGCTCGTCGGGCGCGCCGCACAGCAGGCTCTTCGCGACGCCGACGCTCGGCACGTCCAGCAGCACGCCGACGTGCGTCGCGACGCCCGCCTCGCGGAAGTGAATCCGACCGGAGCCGTCACAGACCAGCAGGTCCGGCTCCGCCGAGAGCGCGTCGAGCGCCGCCAGCATCGGCTCGCCCTCCCGAAACGCGAGCAGGCCCGGGACGTACGGGATCGAGAGCGGCGTGACGGCGCTCGCGTACTCGATCACGGCGCCGTCGCGGATCGCGACCGCGGCGGAGACGGCCCGGTCCTCGCCGTCGTCGGGCGTCAGGAACGCCTGGTCGATCCCCACGACGACCGGGGCGTCCGGATCGTCGGCGCTCCGGCCCGTGCCCGGAAGCGTCTCTTGGCGCGCGTCCGGCAGCCCCTCGGTCAGGTCCGCGGGGTCGTCGATCGCGACCGCGGCGGGGGTGAGGCCGTGGTCGTCCGCGAACGTCGCCGTCGACGCGATCTCGCGCTGGAGCGACTCCATCTCCGCACGCGAGAGTGCGGGGTCGGGGAGGAACTCGGGACGTGCGAGGTCGTCCGGCTCGACCGCCGGCGACATTTAAAAACGCCCGCCGGGACCGCCCGGTCCTCGGGGGCCGCCCGGTCCGCGAGGCCCGCCCATCTGTACTCCGCCCGCACCGCCCGCGGATCGCCCGAGGCCCTCGTTGCGCTTCCCGAACGCGAGCCCGATCGCGAAGCCGATCAGGTGCGCGAGGTGCGCGATGTTGCCGGCGCTGCCGGCCCCGCCGGCCTGAACGCTCTGGACGACGAGGACCGCTGAGATGAGCGCGATCCCCCACGTGAGGTACTTGATCTTCATCGGGATGACGAAGAAGAGGAGGACCTGCATGTTCGGCTGCCAGACGGTGAGGACGCCTAAGATTGCGAAGCCGGCGCCGCTGGCGCCGAGGACGCCGGTCGGCGGCGCGCCGGTCGCGATCGCGAACAGGACGTGGCCGAGGCCGGCGAGAATCCCCGAGAGGAGGAAGAACCCGACGAACCGCTTCGATCCCACCGCGCGCTCGACGAGGGGGCCAAAGAACAGGATGACGATGCTGTTACCGATGATGTGGTACAGCACTCTCGGGGAGTGCGAGAACACCGACGTCACCCACGTCCACACGTTGGCGAGCTCGTCCGACTGGAGCACGAACAGCGTGTTGTGAAGGGATTGCCCACCGAAGTACAGCACCGCTAACTGCGCGACGAACGTGAGCCACATCGCCAACAGTATCGCGTACGTCGCGTTGTTTCGGAAGTACCCCAGGATACCGCCGGTGCCGGTCTCGCGGTCGATCCGCTGTTTGATGCGGCCGGTAACGCCCGCCGATGCGCCGGATCTCGATCCGCCAGCGCCTCCGGCCCCGCCGGCCTCGACGCTCTCGTCGAACCCGCTGTCGAAGACGCCGCCGGGGTCGTCCCACTCGGCGAGGCCCGGACAGTTGTGGTTCTCCGGCAGGCGGTGCTCGGCGCAGAACGTCTGGCCGCACCGCTTACACTGATACGGGAGGTTCTCGTACTCCCCACACACGTCGCACGTCGCCATTAGCGTTACTTACGGGGGCGGTCGTAAAGCGGTTTGGCTCTCTGACGCGCGAAGCGGGACCGGGCGAGCCGAGGGATGATACGGGACTCGAACGGATCGGCGGCTTCGAGGTGTTCACCTCGCCGCCCGTCTGACGACGATCACAGCGGCGATTCCGGCGACTGTGACGCCGATCAGCGTCGGAATGAGCTGGCCGGATCCCCACTCCCACCCGAAGAGTTGGGTGCCGACTACCGCGACGAGGGCAACGAGGAGGCCGAACGCGGTGACCAGCGGTGACTGATTCCCGTTGATGAGGCTCATCTCACTATTTCGATTCGACGTCGAGCGTAAAAAACGTGGGTACCAGCCGGTCGAGTCGCGACCGTACTGGGGATCGAACCCTCTAGGTCCCCGGTCCACGCTCGCGAAGCCCGTCGACCAACTCTCTGAGCGTCGCGAGCGGGTACTGTCCGGGCGCGGTCGCGTTCGCGGGGTCGACCGGCGCGTAGCCGATTTTCGAGCCGTACACGGGCGTGACGGCGCGGGTGTGGCGGCCCGGCTCGCCCATGCACATCGTCGCGACGCGGTGGCCGGCGGCGGTCGCCTCGTGCGTCGCCTCGATCATCGCGAGCGCGTCCTCGGGCGCGGTCGCGGTCGTCGCCAGCTTCCCCACGTCGCCCTCGCTCGCGGCGTCGGCGAGCAGGTCGACGAGCGCCCCGGGCTCCGGCGTCGACTCGAAGTCGTGGACCGAGACGACGACGTCGACGCCTTCCTCGCGGGCCGTGTCCCGGAGCGCGGTCGCGTGCGACTCCGCTCCCTCGGGGGCGTTCCCGCGGAGGGCCGCGAGTTCGACGTCGACGGCGGCGACCGCGTCGTGACCGAGCGCGGTCGAGAGCGCGTCGAATCGACCGGCACCGTCGGCCGCCTCCCCGCCCTCCCACGACGCCCGGTTCGTGACGAGCAGCGGGAGATCGCCGTCGTACGCGTCGAGCTGGGCGAGCGGGTCGCTCGCCAGATCCATCCGGAACTCCACGGCGTCGGCGTGCTCGCGGGCGCGCGGCTCCTCGGCGAGGTCGGCCGTGCTCGCGGTCAGGACGAACTCCTCGAACATACGCGACGCTTCCGTGGGCGGGGACTTATCTGTGTGTGTCTGAATCGGACCGGCGGATCAGAAAAGCGTCGTCAGGTCGGTCCTAGGCGACGAGACCGTCCTCGGCCTCTAACAGCTCGTGGTACCGGTTCCGGATGGTGACCTCGCTGATGTCGGCGACCTCGCTGACGGCGGCCTGCGTCGTCTTCTCGTTGGTGAGGAGCGCGGCGGCGTAGACGGCGGCCGCGGCGAGGCCCACCGGCGACTTGCCCGAGTGGACGCCCTTCTCCTTGGCGTTGCGGAGGAGGCTCTTCGCGCGCATCTCGGACTCCTCGGAGAGCTCCAGGTCGGAGGCGAACCGGGGGACGTACTGCTCGGGGTCGGCCGGTTTCACTTCGAGCTTGAGCTCGCGGACGACGTAGCGGTACGTCCGCGCGATCTCGGCCTTCTCGACGCGGGAGACGTCGGCGATCTCGTCGAGGCTGCGCGGGACGCCGGCCATCCGCGCGGCGGCGTACACGCAGGAGGTGGAGACGCCCTCGATGGAGCGACCGGGCAGCAGGTCCTCGTCGAGCGCGCGGCGGTAGATGACGGAGGCGGTCTCGCGGACGTTGTCCGGGAGCCCCTGCGCGCTCGCCATGCGGTCGATCTCGCCGAGCGCCTGCTTGAGGTTACGCTCCTTGGAGTCACGGGTGCGGAACCGCTCGTTCCACTTGCGGAGCCGCTGCATCTTCTGGCGCTGGCGCGCGCCCAGCGACCGGCCGTACGCGTCCTTGTCGCGCCAGTCGATGTTCGTCGAGAGCCCCTTGTCGTGCATCGTGTTGGTGGTTGGGGCGCCGACACGGCTCTTCTCGTCCTTCTCGCGGGAGTCGAACGCGCGCCACTCCGGACCGCGGTCGACCGAGTCGGCCTCCACGACCAGCCCGCAGTCGGCGCAGACGCTCTCGCCGTGCTCCTCGTCGTTGATGACGTTGCCGTCGCACTCCGGACAGCTCAGCGTCTCGTCGGTCTGTTCCGATTCCGTCTCGTCCGTCTCCGTTCGGGAGCGACTCCCCCGCGTGTGTAATCGTTCACTCATGGCTAAACCCCCTCTCGGTAACTGAACACGGCCCGAGAGCGATCTTATCCAATAGACGACGGAACCGAACTTAAAACGACCGGAACGCACCGCCGGAATCTCGACAAAAGGACACGATCTATCACGTGTTCTCGCGGATATCGCTCGTGCCCCCCGACGTTCGCGGCGACCGAAACGCTTGGGCCGGTGGCGGTCCGAGCCGTTTCCGATGAGCACTCCTCGCGTCGTCTCCCTGGCGCCGAGCGCGACGGCGACCGTGACGGCCCTCGGCGCCGCCGAGACGCTGGCCGGCGTCACGCACCACTGCGATCCCCCGGAGGGCACCGGGAGCGCACACGGGGTCGACGCTCCCGCCGCCGTCGGCGGGTGGCTGAACCCCGACCTCGACCGCGTCGCCGGCCTCGACCCCGACGTCGTGCTCACCAGCGACGGACTACAGAGCGACCTCGCCGACGACTGTCGCGAGCGCGGCTTCGACGTCCGCCACCGCGAGCCGGCGACCCTCGACGAGGCGATCGCGACCTTCGCCGCTCGCGGCGCGGACGTGGGACGACCCGAGGCCGGCGAGCGCCTCGCCGCCGACGCCCGGGAGCGCCTCGATCGCGTCGCCGACGCGGTCGCGGACCGCTCCCGCCCGACGGTCTACTGCGAGGAGTGGTCCGATCCGCCCATGGCCGCCGGCAACTGGGTCCCCGACGCCGTCCGCGCCGCCGGCGGGCGGTACCCATTCGTGGCCCCGGGAGAGCGCTCCCGCGAGGTCGATCTCGCGACCGTCGAGCGGGCCGACCCCGACCACGTGATCGTCCACGTCTGCGGGCACGGGGACCGGATCGATCCCGAGACCGTCGAGCGTCGTGAATGGGGCGTCGACGCGCCCGTCCACGTGATCGACGACTCCCTCTTGAACCAGCCGAGCCCCGCCCTGATCGAAGGCATCGAGCGGCTGGCGGGCCTGCTCCATCCCGAGACCGAGAGCTATTCGTAGCCCGTCGTCCAAGCGCGGCCATGCGAGTCGGCGTCGGCAGCGACAACCCGGTGAAGCGGCGCGCGGTCGAACAGGCGCTCGGGATCGCGAGCGAGGCCGACGCCGGGTCGGGGCCCTTCGACGCCGGCGGAGACCTCCCCGACGGCCTCCCGGGCGATTCGGAGTCGGTCGCGGTCGAGGCCGTCCCGGTCCCCTCCGGCGTGAGCGAACAACCGACCGGCCACGCCGAGACGATCGCGGGCGCCGAGAACCGCGCCGCGGCCGTCCTCGCCGAGGAGCCGGCGGGATACGACCTCGGCGTGGGTATCGAGGGCGGTGTCGCCGAATTCGACGGGACGGACGGGCTCTTCCTCATCATGTGGGCCGCGGTCTCCGACGGATCGCGGGTCGGGAGGGGCGCGGGCCCGAGCCTCGAACTCCCCGTCGCCGTCGCCGCTCGGGTCGAAGACGGTGAGGAACTCGGCCCCGTGATGGACGACGTTCTCGACACGAACGGGGTCGCGAGACGCGGCGGCGCCGCGGGCGCGCTCACGAACGGCCGCGTCGACCGCGAGGACGCCCTCGCCGGGGCGGTCGCGGGCGCGCTCGGACCGTTCGTCTCCGATCTGTACCGATCGGTCTGACCGACCGGACTGCGGCCGCGTCGACGGTTTGGGGATCGTACCCAAACCCGGCTCTCACGCCGCGGCGCGTCTCCCCCTCAAGCGGGAAATCGCATGACTGCGGCGTGTTAACCAGATCTACCAACCGCCTTATGGGGAGACACAACCTGTTCCGGGTATGAGCACGGTCCAACCCGACGCCGCCGCCGTCGAATCAGCCGGTCTCTCCGCGAAACAGACGCGTATCCTGCGCTATCTCCGCGAGAACGCCGGCGATAAGACGTACTTCAAGTCGCGACTGATCGCCGACGAACTCGACCTCTCGGCGAAGGAGGTCGGTGCGAACATGAGTGCGGTCGCCGACGCGACCGCCGACATCGACGTGGAGAAGTGGGGCTACTCGTCGGGGACGACGTGGATGGTCACCACGTAGCCGGTGTCGATCCGGCTGCGGTGATCCCGTCTAGGGGTCGTACGCGACCAGCGACGCCGCGTCGTTCGCGAAGGCGACGGCGTCGGCGTCGAAGGAGTCGGCGTACCGAACCACGAGCGTGAGCAGCCGCTCCGGTTCGGTCAGCGCGTAGCCGTCGGTCCGGTCCAGGAGACCGGCTTCGGCGAGTTCGGTGGCGGCGGTGCTCACGGTCGGTCGAGAGACGTCGAGCTCGGCGGCCAGGTCCGCGCCGGTCACCGTCGGGTCGCGCAACAGCGCGAGGATCATCCCGCGAGGCGTGTCTCGCCGGAGGTAGCCGAGCGCACGCTTGTCGAGGTCGTCGAACCTGCCGGCGGGGAAGTAGCGGCGGTAGTCGGCGTCCTTCGCCGATTCGACCTCGTCGGCCTCCTCCAGCTTCCGGAGGTGGTGCTGCGCCTCGCCGGTGCCGAGCCGGAGGTCGTCGCGGAGCTTCGAGAAGTGAGCGCCGGGGTTCGTCGGTACGTATCCGCGGATCGCCTCGCGGGTCTCGTTCGCGTCGGATCCGTCGTCGTCTCCGGTCTCGGCGCTCGCGGTCCCGACGAACGGCGCGGCGGCTCCGATGGCGGCGAACCGCCGGAGCGTCTCGCGCTTCCGTCCGTCGATACCGTCGGTCACAAGCGTAGTAGTCTCTGATCCGACAAAAGCACTTCGTTCGGGGCGGTATCGGCACGGACACCAAGGACCGACATGGACACCAAGGACCGACATGGACAACGGCTTTCACCCGCGGGCGTGACCGCCCGATATGTTCGAGAAGACCACGTGGATCAAGCTCCCGCGGAACGTGCTCGTGGGGCACGACGTCCTCGACGACCTCGGGGAGGCGGTCGGCGAGTTGTACCTCACGGGGCGACCGCTGATCGTGACGAGCCCGACGCCGAACGACATCGCCGGCGACCGGGTTCGCGCGCAGTTTGACGACCCCGCGACCGCCGTCGTCGAGGAGGCCTCTTTCGAGGCGGTCGAGAAACTCACGGAGACCGCGGAGGCGGTCGACCCCGGCTACCTGATCGCCCTGGGCGGCGGGAAGCCGATCGACATCGCGAAGATGGCCGCCGACCACCTCGACGTCGGGTTCGTCTCCGTCCCCACGGTCGCCTCCCACGACGGCATCGTCTCCGGGCGTTCCTCGATCCCCGAGGGCGACACGCGCCACTCGGTCGCCGCCGACCCGCCGCTCGCGGTCGTCGCGGACACGACGCTGATCGCGGACGCGCCGTGGCGGCTCACCACCGCGGGGTGTGCGGACATCATCTCGAACTACACCGCGGTGAAAGATTGGCGACTCGCCCGTCGGCTCCGCAACGTCGAGTACAGCGAGTACGCGGGCGCGCTCTCGGAGATGACCGCGGAGCTACTCGTCGAGAACGCCGACATGATCCGGCCGGGCTTAGAGGAGTCGGCGTGGGTCGTCGTGAAGGCGCTCGTCTCCTCCGGCGTCGCGATGTCGATCGCGGGCTCCTCGCGGCCCGCCTCCGGCGCGGAGCACCTCATCTCCCATCAGCTCGACCGGACCGCGCCGGGGCGGGCACTCCACGGCCACCAGGTCGGCGTCGCCTCGATCATGACCGAGTACCTCCACAGCGGCGAGAACGGGCAGTGGACCGCGATCCGAGACGCCCTCGACGAGTTGGGCGCCCCGACGACCGCCGCCGAACTCGGGATCGACGACGCGGAGCTGATCGCCGCCCTCACCAGCGCCCACGAGATCCGCGACCGGTACACCATCCTCCAGGGCGGGATCAACGAGGCGGCCGCGATCGAGGTGGCGACCGCGACGGGCGTCATCGACGGATAGGCTGTCCCCCCGATAGGCTATCCCTCCGATAGCCGGCGACGCGTTCCGACCTCGAAAGCGAGTTAACGGTCCCGCGGCAACTTCGCGTATGTCCACCGCTAGCGTACGCGACCGGGTCAAAGGGCGGGCCGGCGCGGTCACCGTGCTCCTCACGATCATCGGCTACGGCGCGGTCGGCGGCGTGTTCCTCGTGCCCCAGTTCCAGGCGCTGTTCCCCGAACTGACGCGGAGCACCGTCGATCTCTTCGCGCACGCCATCGCCGCCGTCAACACCGTCACGATCGTCACGCTCTCGCTCGGGTGGTACTGGATCCGCACCGGCGAGGTGAAGAAGCACGCGGCGGCGATGACGACCTCGTTCGGCCTCATCCTCGTGTTCCTCGGCCTCTACCTGCCGAAGGTCGCCGGCGGCGGAACGCGGGAGTTCGTCCTGGAGTCGGCGTACGCGTGGGTCCCCCTCTGGGACTGGATCTACCCCGCGTACCTGATCATGCTCGCGATCCACATCGTTCTCTCCGTCGTCGCGGTGCCCGTCGTCCTCTACGCGGTCGTCCTCGGGCTCACGCACTCGGAGGCGGAACTACGGAACGAGACCCCCCACCGCCGGGTGGGCCGGATCGCCGCGAGCGCGTGGCTCCTGTCGCTCGTGCTCGGCGTCGTCACCTACCTCATGTTGAACCACGCGTACGACTCGACGTTCGCGGCCGCCGAGGCCGCGACGGCGCTTATCCCGGTCGTTCCCGGGCTGTAACTCCCCGCGTCGTCCCAGCGCCGGCCCCGTCCGGCGCCACCGAAACGCTTGACTCGCCGCCACCGCACCCACACCCATGACCGACTGGATCGGCGACGTCTTCACGAGCGACACCGGGTGGGACCACCTCGAATCACTCGTCGATATCGACCACCGCATGGCTGGGTCGGACGGCGAGCGCGCCGGACTCGAACTGACCCGCGACGCGCTGGCCGACGCCGGCGGGCGGGACGCCCGGATCGACGACTTCGAGATCCAGGGCTGGGAGCGCGGCGACAGCGCGATCCGCGCCGGCGGCGGCCCAGTCGCGAGCGGAATGAACGCCTGCGTCGCGCTCCCGCGGAGCCCGAGCGGCGAGGCGACCGGCGAGTTCGTCGATCTGGGGGACGGCGTTCCGGCGGACTTCGACGGGGACCTGACGGGAACGGTCGTGATGGTCTCCTCGGACACCCCCGACTCGATCGACCGATTCGTCCACCGCCGCGAGAAGTATTATCACGCCGTCGAGGCCGGCGCCGCCGCCTTCGTCTTCGCGAACCACGTCGAGGGGACGCTCCCCCCGACCGGGAGCGTGGGAACCGCGGACGCGCCGATCGGCGACATCCCCGCCGTCGGCGTCTCGAAGGAGGCCGGCGCGCGCCTCGCGCGCCGGTTCGAGGGCGAGGAGCTCACCGTCGCCGTCGACTGCGAGGCGAGCGACGCGACGAGCGGGAACGCGGTCGCCGAGATCGGTCCCGACACCGACGAGTTCCTCGTCGTCTCCTGTCACGTCGACGCCCACGACCTCGCGGAGGGCGCGATGGACAACGGCGCCGGCACCGCGACGCTCATCGAGGTCGCGAACGCCCTCGCGAGCCGAGAAGACGAACTCGACACGAGGGTCCGGTTCGTCGGCTTCGGCGCGGAGGAGGTGGGGCTGGTGGGCTCCTCCCGGTTCGCCGCGGACGTCGATCCCGACCGCGTCAAAGCCGTCGTCAACGTCGACAGCAACGTGTTCGGGCGCACCCTGACGCTCGACCACCACGGCTTCGACGCGCTGGCGGCGGC
>Ga0207720_100585_pt1 | contig 22390 bp, 15 predicted proteins | sample A23P2SouthBayCA_2_FD_187751 | JGI IMG/M metagenome (GOLD analysis project Ga0207720, IMG submission 187751) | Aerobic enrichment media microbial communities from Eden Landing Ponds, California, USA - A23 E3 (2) (SPAdes) | ecosystem: Environmental > Aquatic > Marine > Unclassified | place...
CCCCGCCGCTGCGGCCCTCGTCGACCGCGTCCACGGGCGGTTCGTGGATCGACCGCTCGCCCCGTTCGAGTCGGTCGACACCGTCGACTTTCTCCTCGCCGCGAGCGACTCCGGCCGTGCGAAGGCCCTCACCCGACTCGCGCTGTCGCCCGTCCACCCGACGCTGTCGGAGTACCGACTGCTCCCGCTCCCGGGGCCGTTGCACCCGGTCTACTACCTGCTCCGGCCGCTCCGGCTTCTGTTCGCCGGCGTCCAGTCGTCCGGCACTGGGCCGTCGGCGGAGGGGTAGGCCCCAGGGCCGCCGGTCACTCGTCGTCTCTTCGTGCCCGCACCTCGGGGAAGTAGCGGCCGTGGAAGTCGAACGGGATCGCGTGGGGAAGCGTCACGCGGGCGCGCTCCTCGAACGCCGCGCCGTCGAGGACGAGCAGCCGCGACACGTCGGCCGCCGCGTCGAGCGCGACGGTCAGCACGACGCCGTCGTCCTCGGCGGCCCCCTCGGGGGCGGGGACGAACACGGGTTCGCCGAAGTAGTCGCCGCCGCGGTCGAACGTCGCGGCGTCGCCGGTCCGGAGATCGAGTTTCGTCACCCCCCGCGCCCACTCGGTCACCGGCCGGTCCAGTTGCATCGCGTAGACGTAGCGGTGGCGACGACACCACCGCGCCGGCGACACCGTCGGCAGGCCGATGCCGTCCGCCGACAGCGCCTCGCGTGAGACGGTCGCCCCGCCGGCGCCATAGCGCCCCCTGCCGGTCACGTCGCCGAGATCGACCGTGAACCGTTCGAGGCGGCCGGCGATCGCGTCGAACTCCCCCGCCCGGAGCCCCTCCAGGTACAGCGAGTCGACGGCCGTTGCGTCCGGCACCGTCTCCAGGTCGACGACCAGTTCGGTTCCGCCCGCCTGCTCGAAGGCGTTGACGTGGTGGAAGCCGAACACCGGGTCCGTCACCGGGTCGGCGACGACTTCGCCCGAACTCCGCTCCACGACGATAAAGCGGGTCCCGCGGTCGGGCTCCCACTCGAACTGTTCGATGAAGGGGGCCTGTCGTCCCGGTCGGAAGAACCGCAGGGGGTTCACCCGCAGCGGGAACTCGGTCAGCACGACGTACCGGGGCGTGAGCGCGAAGCTGTGCATGTACGCCGGTTTCTCCGTCGGGACCGTCCCGACGTGTCTGCGCTCGCCGATTCCGGTCGTCGCGTAGACGTGATACCGGCTCGTCCGCCCGAAGGCGGTGTCGACGTTCACCAGCGTTCCCGTCGCCGGGTCGCGCCTGAGGTGGGCACACGAGAGGTGTCCGGTCGGGCAGTCGCCCTCGTACTCGACCGGCCCGAGCGTCGACAGCGTGGCGGGATCGACGGCGACGCGCCGCGGCGCCTCCGTGAGCGCGAGGTACGCGTCGCCGACGCGTTCGACGACGATGTTCGTGTTGTCGTAGGGGTCGCGGAAAAATCCCGCGAGCCGCGACCGGAGCGTCGTCTCCCCGGTGGCGAACCCGCCGTCGAAGGTCCCCTCGCGGGCGGCCTCGTACGCGTCGGTGTCGAGAAACCGGTTGCGGTAGTGGACGCTGTCGCAGTTGCTGCTTCCGCCGCCGCCCGCCGGGTCGAACGTGAATCGGTGGACCATCGCGAGGCCGTCGAACCAGTGGTCGACGGCGCTCCCGCCGGGAAACGAGAACGCGCCGGGGCCGTTGCGGACGAGGCTCCCGGTCAACCAGCCGGGGAGGTCGCCCTCGACCGGACAGATGCGAGTCGTCTCGTCGTGCAGCGAGTGAAACCCCGGATGCTGACTCATCGATCCGTACCCGGGCGCGAGCGGGTAAAACGTCGGCGGCGGTTGCGGGGGTCGGCGGCTGTCACGGGGACGAGCGATCCCCGGCGGTCGCCGTGACGTAGACGCCAGCGAGATCCGTCTGTTCGACGGTCAGTGTCAGTTCGTCGTTCTCCTCGGCCGGCCGATCGGCCACCACGGTCACCGCCTCGATCGGATCGCGGGTGACGAACGCCCAGAGTAACTCCAGAATCGAGGGATGCCCGCCCCGCCGGAGTACGAGCACGTGGCTCGATTCGGCCAACTCCCGGAGGGACGGTTCCAGGTCGTGGTCGTCCAGTTCCTCCGGCGGAACGGCGTGCAGCACCTCCCCGGTGATCGTCTCGGTCACACCTCCACCACGGGGGCGACGTGCAAAACGATGTTCGATCTCCGCACGCTACGCAGCGTCGTACGCGTGGCGTTCGAGGCTGTCCAGATCCACGGAGTCGAGCACCGCCTCGTTGGTCGCTTCGAGCACGACCGGCGGGACGGTCGTCTCCGGGAGCCGCTCGGCCTGGGTGGCGTCGCGGGCCTCGATCCACCGCCCCAGACAGAGACACCACCGATCGCCCGGATCGAGGCCGGGGAACTGCAGCGCCGGGCGCGGCGTCACGAGGTCGTTGCCCCGTCGCTCGCTGAAGCTCAGGAACTCCTCGGTCATCACCGCACAGAGTTCGTGTCTCCCCCGGTCGTCGGGGTGGGTACCACAGCAGCCGTCGCGCTCGAAGCCCGTCGGTGGATCGGTACTACAGGGAGCGAGGTCCCCGCCGAGGACGTTTCGCTCGGTCATACATCCCCGTCGTGGCGGACGACCAAAACTCCCACCCCCGAGGGCTGTTCCGTCCGGCACTACTGCGGAACCACCCGGCCCGATCGTTCCGTGCCGGCGGGTCGAGACGGAGGTGCCTACAGCAGGCCCTTCGGGGTTTGTGGCTGGTGCCGTTTGTGGGCCGTCGCCGCGTGCCACTGTTCGACCCGCTCTACGGTGTCGGTCGCGACGTCGAGGTCCTCCGCGATAACTTCGGCCGGGCGGTTTTCGTCGACCACCGCCAGCAGTAGTTCGTCGAGCGTCCGCTCGTCGACGCCCAGTTCGGCCGCGTCCGTCGGGACGCCACCGAAGCCGCTCCGGGGGTTCGACGTCACGGTGTCCGGGACGTCCAACGCCGTCCCCAGGGCGCGGACCTCGGTGTAGTAGAGGTCCCCAAAGGGGAGGGCGTCCACGCCGACGTCGCCGTGTTTCGTCACGGAACCGAGCAGCCGGTCGGTGCGGGTCACGTCGCTGAACACCATCCCGTCGGAGGTGTTGGCGACGTAGTACGCACACGCCATCCGGAACCGTTCGAGGGCGTTCTGCACCGCGATGACGTCGTCCGCCGGCGTCCCGACGTTGCCCATGGCCTCCCTGAACGCGGCGAGAAGCGGCTGCAGTTGAATCCGGGTGGACCCGACTCCGAGCGTCGCCGCGACCGCTTCCGCGTCCCGGGCGGCGGCTTCGCCGCTGAGAAACGCCGGCATCACGAGCGCGTCGAGTCGGTCCGATCCCAGGGCGTCGGTCACCAGCGCGGCCAGCGTTGCCGACGTGGGCGTCCCATCGAGCGTGACGACGGCACGATCCACAGGGGCGTCCTCGGCGACCGTCTCGACGAACTCGACGAGGCGATCACGGACACGCTCGACTTCCGTCGGACTCGTCACGAGGGACGGATCGTCAGTCCATCGGGATTGGCTCATTCGTTCATCGCCTCCCCGTCGCCGTCGAGGATACGGCCGGCGGACGCATCGAACGGACGTCGTTTCATCTTCGAGACGTGCTTCACGTGGGGCGGTAGCTTTAGCAGACGTATAATCATTCCGTGCTGATGGCCTAGATACTGGTATGAATCAGTACTTCCATCAATGCGTTCAAGGTAGTTTTAGGGATATAACCACGCGTTCGAAAGATTGTTTCTCGGGGTCGGGCCTCTGGACCGATCCCCGTTATTTCGGACCGTGCTCCCCCGTCAGTTCCGGCCGACACCGCTACGTCCCGCCCGTGGGCCTGGGCTGCCTCCCGGACGATCGACGGTTCGGGACCGGTGTCACCCTCCCACGGACGTTTTGGAGCGTCGCGGGGGTGGTCGCTCCGAGGACACGTCCTGGCGCTCCGGACGGCGACCGGGAACTCCGACCCCTCGCTGCCCCGATAGTTTACTATATTGATAGTTTCGCGAAGGGCTAAACCGTTCACCATCCATCAGGTACTCATGTGGAACTACCGCGTCGCGACGATTTGGGGCATTCCGATCCGCATCAACGTCTCGCTGCTGGTGTTCATTCCGTTGCTGGCGTACCTGATCGGAAGCGGTACCCAGATCGATATTTACGCGGGGATCATCGACAGTTTCGCTTCACGGCCGGTCGACGTTCCGGCGCTTAGAACGGGGAACGCGCCCTGGATCGTCGGGTTCGCGGCAGCCATCGGTCTGTTCGTGAGCGTCCTGCTTCACGAACTCGGCCACGCCTGGGTGGCGATGCGGTACGACATCGAGATCGAGTCGATCACGCTGTGGATCCTGGGAGGGATGGCTGCGCTCTCCCGCGTCCCCAAGGAGTGGAACCGCGAACTCTGGATCGCCATCGCCGGCCCGTTCGTGAGTCTGCTGGTCGCCGCAGGCGGCTACGCCCTCGTGGCCGTGGTTTCCATCCCGAATCCGGTCGTGCTCTTCGTGCTCGGGTGGCTCGCGGTGGTCAACCTGACGCTGGTGGTGTTCAACCTCATCCCCGCGTTCCCGATGGACGGCGGGCGGGTGCTCCGGGCGCTGCTCGCTCGCTCGCAACCCCACGCCAGGGCGACGCAGACGGCGGCACGGATCGGCGTCTGGTTCGCCGTCCTGTTCGCGATCGTCGGCGTGTTCTCGAACTTCATGTTGATCCTGCTGGCGCTGTTCATCTACATGGCCGCGAAGGGCGAGTCGCGGGTCACGATGCTGGCTGACCTGCTCGATGGGTTCACCGCCGCCGACATCGCCGACACCGGCCTCCCACGAGTGGCGGCCGACACCACGGTCGAGGCGTTCGGCGACCGGATGCTCGCGGATCGCAGGACGTCGTACCTCGTCACCGAGGGCGAGCGCGTGGTGGGGGCGGTCGGCATCGCCGACGTTCGGAACGCACGGCAAGGTGACCGCGGGACGACGACCGTCGCCGACGTCGCGTCGCGGGACCTCCCGAGGGTCGAGGCGGACGCTCCGGCGTTCGACACGATCACCACGCTCGGACGGGATGGCGCGTCGTTCGTGCTGGTCGAACGCGGGGACGAGGTCGTCGGCGTGATAACCGAGGAGAGCCTGGGGCACGTCCTGACGCTCAGACAGAACGGCCTGCAACTGAAGCGGGACGTGCAACCGTTCTGATCGGGGTCGGCCGGAGCGGTCCGACTCGCCGTGTTTCGACCTCCACACCCTGGTGTGTGACGGGGTTCGCGTAGCCCGCCGACCCCCGAAAACCGGGGACTGCTCGCTCGTCGGGCGCTCCGGCCGCTCCGGATCGTCGTGGGTGAGTGAGGTCGGCATCGCCCCCGTGTTCTCCGTGGAGTACGCCTTTGGATTGTATGGTGCTCGTGCCTCCGGCGTCTTGGCGCGGTGACCGTCGGGTTTCCGCGTGTGAGCAGGGTCGTCCGCGTACTGCGGCTCGTCGGAGTCCGGTTCCCGCGCTCCCGTCGTCCGGTAGACAAAAGGGTTATTCTGGGGGGAGCTAATCCCACGATAAGGAGTAATATGATCGAGGGTATCTCACACCTCCCGCACGAGACGAGTCCGGACTGGACCACAGACCCCCGTCGGAACGACGTGGTGTAACATGCTGTCCGTCGAGGGGCTCACGAAGGAGTTCGAGTCGGTCGTCGCCGTCGACGACGTCGACCTGGAACTACGGTCGGGCGAGATCCACGGACTCATCGGTCCGAACGGGGCGGGGAAGACGACGACGGTCAATCTCATCACGGGGGAGTTGACGCCGACGGCGGGCTCGATCCAGTTCGAGGGCGAGGAGCTGATCGGCGAGTCACCGTCGTCGATCGCCCGGCGGGGCATCGGTCGGTCGTTCCAGGTCGTCCAGTTCTTCCCCGAGATGACCGTCAGGAAGCACCTCAAACTCGCCGTCAGGGACTCCACCGAGACGGTCCGGAGCGTGGCGCGCCGGGAGACGGACTACACGTCACAGATCAGGGAGGTCGCGGAGCGGGTCAACCTCGAAAGCGACCTCGACACGGTCGCGAGGAGCCTCCCGCACGGCAAAAAGCGATTCCTGGACATCGGGATGGTGCTAGCGATGGACTCGAAGGTCATTCTCTTCGACGAGCCCGCGGCCGGACTCAACCCCTCGGAAACCGACGAGGTCGAGGAGATCCTGGAGAGCCTCCGCGGCGAGTACACGGTCCTGATCGTCGAGCACGACGTCGAGCTCGTGCGCTCGATCTCCGATCGGATCACCGTCCTGCACAACGGGTCGGTGCTCACGACGGACACGCCGGAAAACGTCGTCGAGAACCCGCAGGTCAAAGAGGTGTACCTCGGTGAGTGAACTGCTCGCGGTCGAGGATCTCAACGCGTTTTACGGCGACAGTCAGGTCCTCTACGACGTCTCGATCGACCTCGGGACGAACGACGTCGTCGGGATTTTCGGTCGGAACGGGATGGGCAAGACGACCCTCCTGAACAGCCTCGTCAACCGGATCGACCGGAAGACCGGGACCGTCACGTACAGGGGCCAGGACGTCTCGGAGTGGTCCCCACACGAGATCATCCGCGAGGGCATCGCGTACGTTCCCGAGGAACGCGAGATCTACCCCGCGCTCTCGGTTCGCGAGAACCTCGAACTGGCGATGACGGCGGACGTGGGCGACGAGGCCCGCGAGGAGCGAATCCAGACCGTCTTCTCGCAGTTCGAGCGTCTCGGTGAGCGACAGGCCCAACGCGGCGGGACGCTGAGCGGCGGCGAACAGCAGATGCTCGCCATCGGACGGGCGCTGGTCACCGATCCGGACCTCCTCCTGCTGGACGAACCGACGGAGGGCCTGGCGCCCGCGATTATCGACGACGTGGTCGACATCCTGGAGTCGCTGGTGACGGGTGACCGTGCGGTGCTGATCGTCGAACAGAACATAAAGCGGATGCTTCCGCTCATCGACCGCGGGTATATGATCCAGACCGGTCGGATCGTCGAGGAGGGCGACTCCGATCACCTCAGCGACGAGAGCCTCCACGAGAAATACCTGACAGTCTGAGTATCAATTGCCGGACGAACCGGCTGATGTTCCCGACAGTGCCGCTGACGATTTTCGGCGCCCCCGGGCGCCCCCTCTCACGGACGCACGTTCGACGACGGTCCGGGCGCGCCTGACGGCATCAACGCTGATTCCCCGAACTGGCCACATACTGACGATTTGGGGGCGTGTACTGCCGATTCGATTAACACAAATTATATTATGATCTGGGGATTCCCTCAGAGTGTGTTGTCCATGTCGACCGTTTACTCGCACAGGAGTCGAGGACGCGGCTGCCATCACTCGACCGCCGACCTCATCTAATTCAAATGTCAGGAATAGCGCTGATCACGGTCGATAACTTCGTCACTTACGCGCTGAACGGCCTGAGTCGGGGGATGATCATCTTCCTGGTGGCCAGCGGGCTCTCGCTCATCTTCGGGCTGATCGGCCTCATCAACTTCGCCCACGGTGCGATGCTGGCGCTGGGGGGGTACGGCACCTACGTCATACTCCAGGTGATGGGGAACTTCTGGCTCGGTCTCGTGATCTCCGTCGCTCTCGTCGCGCTTCTGGGCTTTGCCCTGGAACGGAAGGTCCTGTACTGGATCTACGACGAGCCGCTGCTCGGGTTCCTCTCGACGTTCGGCATCGGGCTGGTCATCGAGGAGGCGCTCGCGGTGTACTTCGGGAGCCGATCGTACACGGTTCCATCGCCGCTTCCCGAGTCCGCCCAACTGCTGGGGGTGAGCTACCCCTCCTATCGGCTGTTCGTCATCGCCGTGGGGGCCGCCGTCGCTCTCGGCGTCGGGGCGCTCCTCACGAAAACGCGTCTCGGACTCGAAATTCACGCGACCGCGAACAGACAGCCGACCGCCGAGATCCTCGGCATCGACACCGCACGGATCTACACCATCACGTTCGTCCTCGGCACCGCGCTGGCGGCGCTCGCGGGCGCCCTCACCGCGCCGATCACGTCGATGTACCCCACGATCGGGCTCGACTACATCACGATGGCGTTTCTGGTCATCATCGTCGGCGGGATGGGGAGTTTCAAGGGCTCGTTCGTCGTGAGCATGATCGTCGGCCAGATCATCGCCTTCGGGTGGTTGCTGCTCGAACCGACGTACGTCCGCATCCTCGTCTTCGCGGCGGCGATGGTGTTTATCCTGTACAAACCGCGTGGCTTCTACGGGAAGCCGGAGGTGCACGAATGAGCGACCGCATGGCCAACGTTCGCGAGTACGTCCGCGAGCTCCCCCGTCGGCCTCTGCTCGCCGTCGGCGCGCTACTGCTGCTTGCCGTCCCGTTCCTGTTTCCCAGTCAGTCTGGACTCGCCACCGAGGCGCTCATCTTCGGCCTCTTTGCCATCTCCGTCGACATCGTGCTCGGCTACGCCGGCCTGCTCACCCTCGCGCCCGCGGCGTTCTTCGGTATCGGCGCCTACACGGTCGCCAAACTCGTCGTCGACTACGGACAGTCGTTCTGGCTCGGCTTCCCTCTCGGGATCGTCCTCGCGGTCGCGGTGGCGTTCGCCGTGGGCTACGTGCCGATCAAGCGTCGGATCGGCAACGTCTACTTCGTGCTGTTCACCCTGGCCTTCGGGGCGATCGTCTACGACTTCACCTACGTCACGACGTGGTTGACCGGGGGGTCCGACGGGCTCGGCTTCTTCAGTCCGCCCGAGGTCCTCGGCATCGACCTCGGTGGTGCGACCGAGTATTACTTCTTCTCGTTGCTCGTCGTCGCCATCTGTGGATACGGGCTGTACGTCCTCATCAGGAGCGATTACGGCGACGTCCTGCACGCGACCCGACAGAACGAACTCCGGATGCGGTATCTGGGCTACGACACAAACCGCGAACTGATGATCGCGTGGCTCGTCTCCGCGGCGATCTCCGCCCTGGCCGGCGCGGTGTACGTCGGTCTCGTCGGCATCGCCTCGCCGTCGATGGTCTCCTTCGGACTGACCGGCGACGTGATCATCTGGATCATCGTCGGCGGTACGGGCACGCTCCTCGGACCGTTCGCCTCGGCGATCGGACTCGTCTTCGTCCAGGAGTTCCTGCAGAACGTCTGGCAGGGCGGCTACCGGTTGCTCCTCGGGGTGCTCTTCGTCGTGTTCGTCTTCGCCCTCCCAGACGGTCTCATGGGGCTTCTCAGAGGCGAGGAGTAACTCGCCCACGCTCCCGTCGGGGCCCCTTTCCGCGGATCGACCCGTCACACGAGATGCCGTCATTCACCCGTATACACCTGTGAACGCCGCGACACGACGGTCGGTGCCGACTCGCGTTCCGGCCGGAAACCCCACTTAATTTTCCGGATAAAAACCCGGGATTTTATTATACCGATCGCCAACAGAGAGTGCAGGGATACAATGTTAAATAGAAGAACGTTCCTGAAGGCAGCGGGCGCTGCGGGAATCACCTCGGCCGCCGGCTGCATGGGCGGCGGGGGCGGAAGCGACTCGGTCAAGATCGGTGCCGTGATGGCACTGAGCGGGCCGTTCGCGAGAACCGGTGAGGAGAACCGACGCGGGCTGGAGATCGCCGAAGAGTACCTCGGCGGTGAGATCCTCGACAGCGAGTTCGACCTCATCATCGAGGACGGCGAGTCGGACCCGAACTCGTCGATCCAGGCGGCGCGGACGCTCGTGGAGGACGAGGACGTCGACGCGCTCATCGGACCGGTAAGCAGTGGAAACTCCATCTCCGTGATGCAGTACGTCAAAGAGGAGGCGGAGGTGCCACACCTCCTGACGACGGCGTCGTCCGTCCAGGCACGCGAGAATCCGGACAACTGCAACGAGTACGCCTTTTTCATCTGGCCGAGCAACCGACACCTCGCGCCGACGGGGACGCAGTTCATCCAGGCACTCCCCGACCACATCGACCGGGACATCGATCCCTCGCGTGTCCACTACGTCTCGCAGGACTACGCCCTCGGGCAGAACGGGCTCGAACTGGTCAAAGAGTCGATGAACGAGGTCGGCGGCGAAGTCACCGGCAGCACGCTGGTTCCGCTCGGCGAGACCGACTGGTCGTCGTACATCTCCGAGATATCGAACAGCGAGGCCGACGTCGTCACCGGGGTCCTCACCTGGGGGGCGGCCGCACAGTTGATCCCGCAGGCCAACTCGTTCGGACTGCAGGAGGAGAAGGTGATGATGTTCAACTCCGGGAAGCCGATCGGCCAGTTTGCGGCGTCGACGATGCCGAACGAGGTAGTCAAGGACGGCTGGTTCGGGACGCACTTCTACAACCCCGAACTCGACACCGAGGTCAACAACGAGTTCCAGAGCCTCTACAGCGACCTCGACAGTTCGCTGCTCCCCAATTCGACAGCGGGCGCGTCCTTCGAGCTGTTGCGGGCGCTGGCGACGGTGATCGAGGACAGCGGCTCCACGGCCACCGACGACATCATCTCGGGGCTTGAGGGACTGGAGTGGGACTCCGTCTTCGGCCCCATCCAGTTCCGCGAGGAGGACCACCAGGCGGCGCTCAACTTCTTCGGTGGACGACGCGTCGCCGGCGACGGCGACGCCACCCAGGTCGAAGTCTTCGAAGAGTACCCGGACGTCATTCCGGACGCGCGCTGTAGCCTCTGACGGGAGCCGTCGCGGCGACCCGTCGGTGATCGGTCCCCCGCCCGGTCGGCGGTGAGGCGACGACTTCGGGGGCCCCGCGACCGGGCCCCGGCGGTCGCGTTTCGCTGCCCCCGGGTTCACCGTCTCATCTCCATCCGTCGTCGAATCTCGACAATGGGAGCGGTCGATCGGGCGGAACCTATCACAGTCAGACAACAGTCGAGTGCGCGGTGTCGGAACCGATCGAACAGCCGTCGTTTCAGTCGTGTGTCGATTACCACGCGCCGATTTTTAGGCGACGCGAAAAATTGTCTGAATTTTGAAAAGTTATAAAGGTGTGCCGGCCGTAGGTAGCTACGCTATGAGCACCCAGAAGACGGTTCGCCAGGAAGCGGGCACCGTCGGCGAGAACCCGGTCCGACTGGAGGAAGAGAAGGCCGAGCAGATCATCGAGGCTCTGAACACGGACCTCGCGGACGCGTACGTTCTCTACCATCAACTCCACAAACACCACTGGAACGTCGAGGGAGCCGAGCACCGCGACATCCACGTCTTCCTCCAGGAGGCCTACGAGGACGTCGAAGCGGCCGCCGACGAGATTGCAGAGCGCCTCCAGGCGATCGGTGGGGTGCCCCACGCGAGCATGACGGCGCTGTCGGACGCTGCCACGGTCGACCCGGAGGACGAGGACGTCTACGACATTCGGACTTCCCTCGCGAACGACCTCGAACTGTACGGCGACATCATCGAGAGCTACCGCGGCCACATCGAACTCGCGGAAGGGCTCGGTGACTACGCAACCGCGGAGATGCTGCGCGAACAGCTCGAAGACGTCGAGGAACACGCCCACGTCATCGACCATTACCTCGAAGACGACACGCTCGTCGTCGAATCCGCGACGAACTAGTTCACGGCCCAGCGACCGGCTACTCGACGTCGGGCGCGTTCTCGTCGCTTGTGACGCGGCTCGGATCGCTCACTGCGAGAGCGTCTCGTCCAGGTCGAGACCGCGGAGATACCTCCGTTGCGGCGAACGACCGCAGCGTACGGTCGATTTCCTGTGACGACATAGATGCGAAGATGGGGAGAGGTCAGCCCTGCGTGACGCTGATGAAGTCGAGCACGAACTCCTGTGGGAGCAGTCCGCCGTGGTAGAACCGTGCGTCACCGAGCCCCTGCTTGCTGAACCGCTTGAGCGGGCTCGCAAGGACGCTGACGTTGGCGTCGAGATACCCCAGTCGGGAACTGGCGTCGAGGAGTACGCCGGGCGAACTCTCGTCCACGTCCTCCCCGGCGATCCATCGGCGCCCGGAGTCGGACGCTTCCGTCGGCCGCGAAATTCTCTCCGGCGACGCGTTGTCCGGGAGCAGGACGAACCCGTGGTCGGTCAGCACGTAGGCCTGATCCCACTCGCCCTGTTCAAGCTTCGTGCCGATGAACTCCGCGAGCGAGTCGACGCGCCGGGCCAGCAGCGCCTCGAGGTCGCTCAGTTCCTTCTCGCCGATGTCGTCGAGGTCGTTTTTGAAGTAGGCGACGCGCGTCGACTGCCAGCCGTCGTTTGTCTCGCGAGTGACCGTCCAGCCGTCACCGCCCAGCAACGACTCGCGGCGACTGGTCGTCACGCGACGGTTGTTTCGCAGCGGCTGTAACTCGCCGTCGACCAGCGAGACGTCGAACATCTGGATCTCCCCCGGCGTGAGCGCGGCTTTCCCGAACTCCGTCTCCGAGGGAAGCGTCCCGAGCCAGACGTCCTCGTCGACAGCGAACTCGGGGGCGTCGGCCGGGAGCGTCGCCACGTGGTCGCGCAACTCCTCTGCGAGCCGGCGGGCGAGATCGAGTCGGAGCGCGTCGATGACGAACAGTGCGACGGTCTGGCCGCTTTCGAGGCCGCTGGATTCCGTGGTGAAAAACTGGTAGGCGTGATCCTCGTCGACGAAGGGGGCGCCGACTTCGACGGTATCGGTGACGAGGTCGCCGAGAGCTTCGAGGTACTCGACGTACTCCGACTGGAGCTGGGTGCGGAGATCCTCGAGCGCGCCGACGGCAGGATGGTCGACGGGGAGGTCGGATTCGGGCTCGCCGGCGACGACGAGGCTGAGCACCGCGTCGTCGATCTGCCACGTCCCGTCGTCCGGGTCGGCGTACAGCGAGACGACGTCGTCGGTCGCGCCCTCGTCCCACGTCTCGAGCTGGTGGGCGAGGCGGGCGACCGCCTCGGCCTGTTTCCACGTCCGCGTCCACGGGCTGTCCGGGCCGTAGGCGCCGCGGTAGCTGCCACGGAAGCCCTCGCTCCCCAGGAGGGCGTCGTACCGCTCCTCGGCGTCCTGGAGACACGTCTCGTAGTCGCCGGCGTCGAAGGACGCGTGCCACTCCTCCCAGAGGCGACGTTCGAGCGCGCCGTCGACGACACAGTCCGCCAGTTCCCACGGGTCGTCGACGGCCGCGACGACGTCGGGCCAGACCGCTTCGCCGAGGTATCGATCGGCGAGGCGGCCGGCCGAGGTGGTGTTGTTCAGCAGCGACTTGAGCTCGGGGAGGTCGTGGTCGCCGGCCGTCTCGGCGCGGAACGCCCCCGGGAAGCGGTCGGCGTCGACGCCGGCGTGGATCAGCCACTCGGCGACGGCCCAGCGGCGCGTCGCCGTGACAATCCCCGTCGGTTCGTCCTCGCCAGCGACGGCGTCGACGCCCTCGCTGGTCAGCAAGCTCCGCATCTGTTCGATCGTGTCGGGGCCCTCGTCGATGTCGCCCCAGCCGTTCTCCAGCACGAACGCGACCGGGTCGGTGTAGCCGCCGGTGACGATCTGCGTGCGGAGCTGTTCGAGCGTCGGGAGCTGTCCGCCGGTGAGCTCGTCGTGGAGGATCCGCGCGATCTCGCGGCGCTTCGCGGGATCGTCCGCCTGCGTCGCGGTTTTTAGCTCCCAGGCGTCGAGTTGCCCGCGCTCGAACGCGTGGACCGTGAGGTCTTCGATGCTCATCTCCACCTCACCGCCCGTGTGCTCGACGTCGCGGAACCAGTCGTAGTCGCCCTCGGCGTCTTCGGGCTCCTTGACGTGTGGGACGTACCACACCTGTTTGCCCTCGACTGGGTCGGCACGGAGTTCCAGGGGCGTCTCCTCGGCGACCTTCAGGTGAACGCCGAGTTCGTCGCAGGCCCGCTCGATGACGTCTTCGAGGTAGTTCCCGTCGTCCCACCAGAGGACGATCGGGTCTGCCGACTCGGCCCGGTCGAACTCGCTTCGGATGGTAGCTCTCGCCGCGTCAGGGAGGGTTTGGGTCGCTTGCATGGTTAGAGCACCTTCGTCTCGACGATCTCGGGGACGATGTCCGCCTCCGCCAGCGGTGTAATGTTGATCGCGACGCCGTGCTTGTGGACGGGCCGGTAGCCGGCGGTCGTCACCTCCGAGAGCGCCCGGTCTTTCCAGTCGGTGGGGACGTCTGCGGCGATCTCCTCGCAGTCCTCGGCGATCGCTTCGGCCAATCGCGCGTACTCGTCGACGTCGGCGGCGAGTTCCGAGAGCAGCCGCTGTCGCTCGGAGACACCGCCATCCCCGATCTGTGCCTGGCCGGCCTCCTCGAACTGGTCGAAGTAGTAGGTCATGAACAGGATCCCGTTGCTCGCGTAATGCGCGGAACCGACCAGGTCGTCGTAGTACTCGAAGAGGTCATAGCGGTGGGCCTCGACGGGTTCGGTCCCGTCCGCGGCGTACGCCTCGAAGGCTCTCTGCAGGCCCTCGAGTGCGTCGATCCACTCGCCCCGGTTCTCGCAGACAGTCCGGTAGAAGGAGGGGCTGAACAGAGTTTCCACGTCCACGTCCTCCAGCGCCGCGAGCGTTTCGAGGGCGTTGAGCCGTGACGCCGTCCGCTCCCGGAACTCCGCGACGCGTTCGGCTGCCCGCGCTGCACGGTCCTGCTGCTCGTCGGGCCAGTCACGCGCGGTGGACTCGGCGAGCTCGCCGAGCCGTTTTTCGAACGCACTGAGCTGTTCGAGGCCGCTCTCACACCGTTCGTACTCCTCGGCGGCGTCGGCCCGCTCGGCGGTCGAGAGCGACTCGTCGCTACGACGGCTGTGTGCCGCCGCCCGCCGTTCGCGCAGACGCGTCCGTCGGGGTTCGAGGTACTCGTTCTGGAGGCGGTCGAAGAGGCCCGCGTCTAGCTGGTGGTAGTCGACGAGACAGCCGAACCCCTCGCCCGTGGCGTCGGAGACGAGCCGCTCGGTCGAGAACCGCCAGAGGATCGGCGTCCGGTCGAACTTCGAGACTTGGTACTCGAACAGGTCGTCTTCGAGCCACGCGCGGAGGTTCGGATACGCCTCGTCGCTCGCGCTCCGGGTCCCGAGTACGTCGTCGACTTCCGCGAGGCGGTCGGTCGCGTGGTCGCCCCAGACGCGTTCGAACTCCGTCTCGACGTGGGCGAGGAGATGGTCCTTCCCGTCGACCGCAGAGAGGGGGACGATGCCGTCGTCGACGTCGTCGATCGCCCGGAGCGTACAGTGGAGGAGGAGGTCTTTGACCTGCTCGGGGAAGTCGTCGGAGGGCGCCGTGACCGTCGACGGCGTGTACTGCTTCCGTTCCCGTGGGTTTTCATTCGTTCGCAGCGCTATCTCCTGGAGGATCGTTTCCCGCTGCTCGTCGGTGATGCCGAAGGAGTCGAACACTGCCTCGTCGATGTCGTCGGTACACGACTGGAAGCTCTCGCCGACCGACGCCAGATGCCTCGCAGCTTCCGTTCCCAGCTCTTCCATCGACGCCGACTTGCCGACCTCGCTGTCGGCATCCTCGATGTCGAGGTTTTCCCGGAGTTTGCGGTGGGGATGCTCGTACCGCGAGAGCGCGTCGTCGACCCCCAACACGTGGAGCAACACGGGGCCACAGTAGTACGGGGAGTTGAACTCGTGTTGGCGTTTCCGGATAATCTGCCCGACGGCGTCTTTTGGAAGCTGAGCGATTCGCCCACCACCCTCGAGGTCGCTGGGCCAGGGCAACCGCGAGACGTGACTCACCTCCCAGTGACGGTCCGGCGTCTGCCCGAGCATGAGGTACGTGATCAGATGCGAGTTCGCGTACCCGAGCATCGACCAGCTGTCCACGTCGGGGGCGAAGATCTTCCCGGCGTGATCGAACAGCGATCCCGGATTGAGATAGCCGAACCGCCGCCCTCCCTCCTTGAGGTACGTGTACGTCAGGACTTCCTCGAAGTAGTAGTCCTCGTTTCGGGGGTACGATCCGGGATGGCGCTTTACCTCGGCCCCGTTTTGCCCCCAGTACAGCGTCCGGTCGACGCGGGGAAGCAACCACGCATCTTTCCCCCCTTTTGCGTAGGGAACGAACCCGCTGTGGCTGCTCTCCCAGAACCTGCGAACGAATCGGTCGTTGTCCCCGGTCGTCAGTCCAGCCTTCACCGAACCGGCGCTTTCCACGTCCAGCCCGCCGTTGTTCGCGTCGAAGACGACGTCGGCGTCGAACAGCGACCTGACCGCCTCGGGCATCCAGTACGAGAGTGGTGACCCCGGGATCAGCGAGAACTCGTCGAGGTCGCGAACGAAACGGCGCTCGACGTCGCCACTGTCCCCCGTAAACGACGTTTCGAGGAAGCGTCTCTCCTTTTGCTCCTTCGGAACGTCGTGCAGCCGTATGAACTTCGCAGAAGGCTGTGTGCGTGTGGCAGTTCCCGCTCGAACGACGGTACCGGCAGTTCTGACGGTCGCGTTGTCCAGGACGCCGTTGCCGTATTCGGCCAGGAAGTCGAACGTGCCGAGCCGTCCGATGAAATCCTCGCGGAACTCCTCCAGGCTCCGTTTGAACATGAACGTTCGGGGGACGATCATGCCGATGCGGCCGCTCTCCCGCGTCATCGACAGACACCGCTCGAAGAAATTGATGTAGTACTCCGCCGTGTACCGGTACTCGTCCTCCAGATACTGCCGAACGTTCGATGGAATCCGTCCCTGCGAGCCGTACGGCGGATTCATCAGTGCCACGTCGTACTCCTGTGTCAGCACCACCAGCAGGTTCAGAAAGCTCCTGAGGTTCTGTTCGCCGAAGGAATCCGACGAGCGCTCGTCGACAGCCTCGCGGAGTGCCTTCAAAAACGAGTTCAGCGACTGGTGTGTTCCGTCGCCCCAGTCCGAGAGCCCCGTCTGCCCGCTCTCGAAGACGTCCTCGAGGGCTCCGCTCACGTCGAGCAGGCTCCCGAGGGCCTCCGTGTGCTGGAAGGTGTCGATGATCCCGCCGAGCGCCTCACGCAGGTCGGTCCCCTCGCCGGTGATGTCGTCCAGCACGTCCGTGCCTTCCTCGACTTCCGCCACGCGGGCGTCCGCACAGACGACGTCGACGGAGGGCATCTCGAACCCGCCGTCTTCCGCCTCGGCACGCGTCCGGGCCTTCAGGTAGAGATTGAACGCCGAGAGCTGACACGAGCGCAGGTCGATGTCGACGCCGTGGAGGTTGTGCTCCAGTACCTTGGCCGGAATCTCGGCACGGTCGAGATCGGTTTCGGCCCACCAGATGCGCTCCAGCACGTCGAAGGCATACAGCAGGAAGTGTCCGCTCCCGCAGGCGGGGTCGATGACGCGCAGTTCCGACGGGTGGTCGAACTCGGGTGTGTCCCCGGGCTCCTCGTCCGGAATCAGGTACGTACAGAGTTCGGGGACGGTCGGGCTGCCCTCCGGTGTGACCGGACGTTCCTTGCGCTCCTCGGGGGTGAGCGCGTCCGGGTCCGGGACCGCTGACCCCCGTCCGGTGGCTTCGAGATAGAGCTTTCCGAGGGAGTTGTCGGTGAGCATCCGCACGACCCAGTGGGGCGTGTAGAACTGGTTCGCCGGCCCCACGTCCGCCGGTTCGAGCGTGTTCTTCGCGTCGAGGGTCTCGACGACCGGTCGGTTGTAATACTCGTAGACCCAGCCGAGCACGTCGTCGGCCCGCCAGACCGCGTCTGGCACCGAGTCGAGCATCCCACACAGGTCCTCGAAGGTGTCGTCGTCGGGGTCAAGCAGGCTGTAGGCCGTCGAGCGGTCGAAGAGGATCTCAATCTCGGCGGCGAGGTCATCGCAGGCGGTCCGGTAGGCTTCGAGGACGGCCTCCTCTTCGAGCATGAACTCCTCGGTGACCAACCGGTCGGCCGCCGGGGTGAGTCCGTCCTCCCGGAAGGCCGTCACCTCGTCGTCGACGAAGCCCCGGACCTCCATGCAGCGGAGGGCGGCCAGCCGATTGACGATCGTGTAGCCGACGCCCGTGACGTACTGCTCGTGGGCTTCCTCCCAGCTGGTCCCGTCGGCGGCTTCCAGTTCGATCGCTTCGATGAGGGCCGCTCGTTCCCCGGTCAGGGAAGCGCCGTCGTCATCGTGAGCGCCAGCGAGGGAGGAGTCGTCACCGCGAGCGCCGGCGATGGGCTCGTCGTCGAGGTCGTACTCCGCTTCGAGCTGGTACCGGACGTTCGCCTCGACGCGGTCGCGCATCCCGGCGACGACGTCTTCGAGATGTTCGCGCTCTGCCCTGTCGAGTTGGGCCTTTCGAGGCTGAGTAGAGTGCCCGTCCATGCGAAACTTAGTGATGTTACGAGCAGACCCGTCGAGGTATCTTGAAGATTGTCCATCCCGGGATGCGTCGGCGTATCGACGACGAGCAGCGGGACGGCAGACCCCCCGAAACGGGCTCGCCGAAACGGGGTGCCCAGTCGCCCCACCGGGACCCCCCGTCGTCTCGGGTCGGTCAGAGAGGCCTGCGGGGCGCGTCCGGGGACTGCCGACGACGGCTTCGGGGGGAACACGCCGGGCGGTCAGTCGTCGGGGTCGATCAGCACGACGGAGCCGTCGGGCAGGTCGTCGAGGGTCTCCCGAAGCCGCCGCAACTGCTCGTCCACGCCGTCGAGCAACCCCTCGGCGTCTTCGATCAGTTCGCCCACGCGTTCCTCGCTCGGCGGGCTGGTCCCCTCCACGGCGTCGACGACCGCTTCGGTGACGTCGTGCCCGGGATACTCGGACCGCAGTTCGGCGGCGAGTTCCGCGAGTCGCTCGTCGACCGCGAAGGGATTTTCCGCCTCGTCGAGGAGCCCCGCGACCTCGTTGACGCTCGGCGGCTGCGACCGACCGAGCATCGTATTCACCTCGGCCGTGACCGGGTGGTTCGGGTAGTCTGTTTCGAGTCGCCTCGACGCCTCACGGAGCTGCGACCAGAGTGACGCCTCGCCGTCGGACGCTTCGAGGAGTCGCCGCGCCCGTTCGTACCGCTTTGCCTGCTGGACGACCGTCGGGTCGACGAGATCCTCCTCCGGGAACGACTCACCGCTCCACCCCGTCTCGAACAGTTCATAGAGGTCGTCGAGGGTGACACCGTCGAATTCGACGGCCACGCGGTCGGCGGTGTCCTTGCTGCTTCCGTCGTGGGCGTCGAGCCACGCCGCGAGGCTGGACACCACGCGCTCGGGCTCTTCGTCCGTCGGCTGCTCTCCCGTGATGCGTTCGTACTGCTCGCAAACGACGGTTCGTCTGTGTGCGTCGGCCTCGTCGATCGTCGCCCGAAGCCGGTCGGCGTCCGGCACCTCGTTCCCGCCGACGATCGCTTGCATCTCCCCCGTGACGTCCGCACCGGGGTAGCGTCGCTGCATCTCCGTCGTCCGCTGGCTGAACCGTTCCCAGAGGGAGTCACCGGCTTCGCTCGGTCGGAACAGCTCCCTCGCCCGGGCGAAGCGCTCGGACTGCCGTCCGATCCCGTCGGCCGTGAGCGCGTCCGGTTCGAGCGGTTCGCCACCGAGCGCGGGCCGGAGGGCCGCTTCGAGTTCGTCCAGCGAGGCGCCGTCGCCGAACTCCCTGCTGACGCCCCGCAAGACCTGTCTCACCAGCACGCTGTTCTCGTCGACCCAGCCAGCCAACTCGGCGAGCCACGCGTCGGGATCGGTTCCGTCCGGTGTCTCGCCGAGCAGCGTCGCGACGGTCTCCCGAATCCGGTCGGGATCGACGCCGTCCAGCGACTCGAAGCGAATCTGTACGTCGGTCAGATTCGTCTTGTTCCTGACCGCTCGCCCGATCTCGCCCGGTTCGGTGACGTACTCGTCGTCCCGGCGGAGCGCGATGCGGTTGGCCGTCGCGAGCGTGATCAGCAGCGCCGAGATCGATTCCTGGGGCGTCCCGCGATACCTTCCCCCCCGCTGGACCGTCTGGGCGAGTACGTCCTCGGCACGGAGCGACCCGGCGTCCGCGTACGCGTCGAGGAACTCCTGACACCTGCCGTCGGCGAGTTCCCGTCGGTCGGTGTCCACGCCGAGCGTGACGGCGTCCTCCCGCGAGAGCGGCCAGTCGTTGCCGCCGCGGAAGAACCTCGCCATCCGCTTTGCGTCCTCGACTTCGGTGATTCCGTCGGTCAGGACGAACCGCGTCCCGCCGAACACGGACTGGACCTGCGTTTTCACGACCTGCTCGAACACGTCGCCGTACCGCCCCCGCGTCCCACCCGTCCGGACGTAGACGTCCGCCGCTTCGAGCCGCTCACGGATCGTCGACTCGAGGGCCCGCTGTTCGTCGCGGTGATCGGACTCAAGGTCGGGATACGTGTCCGTCTCCTCCGACAGCACTTCCCCCATGCCCATCACGTCCCGCAGGCGATCGATCGTCGAGCCCTGTACCGTGACGGCGACGAGGACGTGCTCGCCCCCGTCCCGCCCCTCGTTCGTCGACTGCCACGCCTCGACCTGCTCGCCGATCTCGTCGCCGCGGCCCGCGACCAGTCGCACACGGACCGCGTCGAACTCCGGCGTCGGCGCCCGCTCGATCGGATCGAGGACGGAGTAGCCGAACCGGAGCGGGACTTTGCGTGCTCCCTCCAGGTCGACCTCGTGTCGACTCCCCGCCGAGAGCAGGCGATCGCCCCCCTCACGAAGGGAGTTTTCCAGTCTGGCCGAGAGCCGATGTGACGGAATCCCCTGTGCCCGGGTTTTCGCTCGCGTCAGGACGTCCTCCTGTTCCTCGGAGACCAGCAGGTACTCCTTGTCGCCGCGATCGTTCGTCTCTGTCAGCACCTTTCGATCCGCCAGGAGGTCGGACAGCGCCGATTCGACGTCCTCCCGGACGGTGTCGAACGACTCGTCGGTCGCCTCGACCATCAGCCGCGCGAGGTTCGCCGGCGTCGACGGCACCTCGGAACGCACCTGGTTCAGCAGGTACAGCGCCTTCGCGACGCGGACGGAGAACGCCCCCTCGTCGCCGCCGGCCGATGGGACGAGTTTGTTCTCGACCATCTCCTGTACCCACAGCGGAACGTAGGTCGTCTCTTCGACCAGCAGGTCGTACAGCTCGTCCCACGTGACGAGGGCACCGACCCGCTTGTCCCCCCACTCGAACCGCGTGAACAGCGACCGGACGAGGATGAGCAACGCCCGCCCCTGGACGTACTCCTCCTCGGTCACGCGCCCCCGCGGCATCAGTTGCTGGATCGCCGTCCGGAGCAACCCGAGATCGTACTCGCGGAAGGGGTACGACTCGACGGCGTCCGGGTCGGCGCCGGCGACGTCGGTGTATGCGTCGAGCGTCAGGTCGTCCATTCCCTGGAGCGCCGACTCGACGGCCCCTCGGCCTTCGCTGTCTTTCTGTAGCCACCGCTTCCGGACGATGATCTCGGTGTCGGCCCCCTCGAGCGGTTCCTGGGCGCCGTACCACGGCTGCTCCGTGACTTCGGTGTCTTCGAACTCGCCGTGGATGCGCTCGATCGGATACTGTCCGGTCCCGATGACCGGAGGGTTCGGGCCGCCGCCCAGTTCCGTCAGCGCTTCCATCGTCTCCTGGAACTCCCTGTAGCGGTGGCGGCCATCGCCGATGAACAGCGCCACCTCGTCGAGCCCGATCAGCAACTCCGTCTCGGTCCCGGGCGTGCTCAGTGACTCCTGGGCCGCTTCGACGCGGTCGACGAGTTCGTCGGGATCGAACTCGTCGGGATCGACCTCCGTGATGGCGTCGTCGATCGACTCCTTGACTGCCTCCCGGGATCCGAACGGGGAGTCCTCGAGGGTCGGAACGGCGTCGTAGAGCCAGCTCCGTAACGACGCCCGCTCGTCGTAGACGTCCTCGAACGTCTGTCCGTGGTGTTCGAGTTCCTGTAGTCGCTCCCAGCAGTCACCGTGTGTCATGTCGAGTCGCCACGCCCACTCGAGCAGCCAGTTGGGGTCGGTGGGGTAGCCGAGTTCGCGACCGATCGCCTCGTAGACGAGATACGGGAGCGGCGGCTCCTGTGAGGCGTCCCTGTTGAGGAGGTTCAGGAAGACGGGCTTCAGCCGGTCGACGTGCGCGTTCGCGAGGCTCTCCCGGAACGACTGGAAGCCCGGCCATCTGCTCGCCAGTTCCTCGCCGAGGTCGGCGAACGCCGAGTCGGTGTCGGCAGCGAACCCGATGAGCTTCAGGAGGTGTGTCTTTCCCGACCCGAACGTCGCAGAGATGTAGAGAAAGCGCGGTTCCTCGTGTGGATACTTGTCGACGAGCGTCCCGAGCGTGGTGAGTACGTCGCGAGCGCTGTCGGTCTCGTAGAACTCGCGGACGTCGTTTTCGGCCCGCGCTCTGGCGTTGACCTTCTGGACCTCCTCGAGTTCGCGGGTCGGTGACTGCTGGAAGATGTCCCGAATGTGGTCGTCGCTCACTGGAGATGCACCCCCTCGACCCGGCCTTCGATCTGGTGGGCCGGGTAGTAGTTGCGCGATTCCTCGCCGAAGAAGCTCAGTTTCCCACCGACGATGTCCCCGGGGAACGGAATGCCGATGGTGGACTGGACGTTGCGG
>Ga0207720_100586_pt1 | contig 22390 bp, 28 predicted proteins | sample A23P2SouthBayCA_2_FD_187751 | JGI IMG/M metagenome (GOLD analysis project Ga0207720, IMG submission 187751) | Aerobic enrichment media microbial communities from Eden Landing Ponds, California, USA - A23 E3 (2) (SPAdes) | ecosystem: Environmental > Aquatic > Marine > Unclassified | place...
ATCCCGAGCGGTGGGAGTTTCAGGTTTGCAACCATGGACGCCGCCACTTCACGGGAGTTCGCGTCTAACCCAGCCATCGTGGCCGGTGGCTGACAGGCGGTGCCAAACCGCCGTTACTCCTATCCTCAGCGTCGTTGACTCCCAGCTGTTGTTTTTGCCAGCAGGGAGTTGTTGACGCGTTAACAGACTTGGAGTTATCGTCGGGCTTGCTCAGGCTGACGGGCACAGGGACGAACCCTTCGAGGATTCGCGTTCACCACGTCGGCGTTTCGAATACTGTCTCATTAGGTTGGCGGGTAGACCGCCTCCGAAGGTCGTTCGAAATCCGCTCCGTTCCGACCTGACCTTGCCGCTTTGCACGGATTCCTCACACTTGAGAGTACGGATTGGAAACTCGGGCTCTGCAGTTGTCGGTGGAACGTGTCACTAAGTGACGGCGCGTATCCACGGCCTGAAGGCCATGGTATTGCGCCTGTTCAGCGTATAAGAAGTGTCCCGACTGTGGATATGTGGACGAGGAGGGCAACTGGGAGAGCCGAACGAACGGCCAGCAAGTCGTGTATCGTCACGTCTGTCCCAGTTGTGGTGCGACTCGAGAGCACACGTTCAACCTCCAGTGATGGTGGCTTGCAGCCGCCGGTGAAGAGTACACACCCGGTCGGTGTGGTTTCTCGAGTGGTATTTCCACCGAGCTAAGTAGCAAGGAGCTGGGTGTGTAGCCGAAATATACAGGACGAGCCCTCTCATCATTGTCATTGTGTCACGAACTGTTGACGAACTGCGGAACGAGATCCGACTGGCCGTGGGTCGATACGAACGACAGGAATCCACTGCCTTCACAAAAGAAGCCCTTGCTGCAATCTGTGACGCCGTGGACTACGAGATTGATACGAACCGTTTGCCTTCCAAGTCACAGATGCGAGCGGGGATTCTTTGGAAAATCGGCGTGATCGACGACGATGACCCAGACAAGGCAGGGACTGCATTCCGGAAGGACGAACTCAAATCTATCGCCGCTTCGCTTCAAAACGAGTAGCGACCGTTAATAACTTGATAGAAATTCAATCACATTCGCCCGTTCATAGAGTCCAGTGACATCGCTAACTTCAGTGACCGTCTGAGGAACGGGACCTAGCTTATTCGGAAGTTGACCGTAGGGGATCTGAATGACATCCCCGTATTCGTTACGAGCCCATTCTACTTCACGAACGAATAGATGATCGTCACTGACATCCTCGCCCCGGAATGACACCGTTGAACCATTAGGTTGATACTCTGGGTACTCACCGACAACCCGGCCAAAGGCCATTCCATTCCCCAAATTCCCTAAGAATGGAGTTCCGTCGGTCAATTTATTGAAAAAACGGTTGAGGCTTCCGGCAGCAAATCCCGCCTGTTGAGTTGGATTCTTGTCCTCGCCTCGCTTCTTATTCCACTTTTTATAATTGTCTTCTAAGACCGTTCGGATGGAGTCGCTCCGGAAGTTGAGTCGTGATCCACCACGAGATGGATCGCGAACGTCTTTATCGACTTTGTCGGGCGTGATAGGGCCTTCTAGTTGATTGCTATTCAATAATTCTCCAATCGGAATTCCCCAACTTCCTATCGAGATAAGATTCTCAGTCATCCACACCTCTGTCATAAGATCAACATTAACACCCCTGTCGTTACCTCGGTTAATCCGAAAGAGGCCTTTCTCTTCAATGTGATTCCGAATCATTCCTGCAATCTCTTTTGTATCGGATTCGCTCTGAGACATACCAAGATGTCTATCACCATCTCACAAAAATGTATTGGCCCATTTCTTAGAAATGGGTACGTACATTTCATCACTCCAAAACCCATATCTTAAGACTGAAAAGTAGAACTATCTCCCCGAATATAATTGGACATATATTGTATTTAGTCCGGGTAGTTCGAACATCTCGACGAATATGATTAATATTTGCTATAATTCCTGGTGTTTAGTTTCATATATTTGCTGGTCAGTCCACCGCAAATGTGTGTAACCAATAGCCGCGAGAAGAATTCTTTGGCACCCCCGAGCCGAATCAGCCACTGGTAGCAGCGACAAACAACAAGATCAGAAACAGCATCACACCCAGTGCGACGAGATGTGGCGCGGCTGTATTGGCAAGAGGAGATACGGCATTAGGAATTACATTCCTTCATAAAAGAAGTTCTTATTGCAGTTTATGAAGCGCCTGCATACTTTTATCCTCTCTTCAAATGACGGTATCACATGGAAAATCCCACCACTGAATGGCAAGAATATACAATAACATCTAAAATTCTCCAGAAGATCTCTGAAAAAGAAAACTGTAATGAACTTGATCTACCGCCACTTTACTACAGTGTTGATCCTTATGCACTTGACGCCCTGAGTGCGGCGAGTAGGATCCAATTTAAATATATTGGATACAATATAATTATTGAAAACGAGGAAGTGACTATTGAGAATTAACATACACTCCGGTCTAAAGGCCGTGATATTGCGCCTATTCAGCGTATAATCTTGATTCAATCAATACCGCGAGAAGGATTCTTTGGCACCCTTGAGCCACATCAACTGCTCGTAGCAGCGACAAACAACAAGAGGAGAAGCAGTGCCTCACTCAGCGCGACGAGGTGTGGAGAGGCTGTATCAGTAAGGTTGGTCCGGGTACGCAGCACTGTGGCCAGCATGAATGTCGTGACGGCACCGAGAAAGCCCAGGATCGATCCGAAGACGCTCGAGGTATACTGTGCGCGGACAACTGGCCGATCGAGCGTGTAGTGGAATGCAAAGAGATCAACCCAGGGCGAGTCATGGAATGCGCGCAATTTGAGTTCGTAGACGGGTGCGATATGATGGATATCGGGTCCCAGACCCCAGAGGCCACCGAGTGCGACGAGCCACAGCGGTACCCACGGCGCCAGTCGGTATCGAAGCGCGATCGGTATTATGAGCAGCAACAGGAGCGATGCGCCGACGAGGAAGTGAGCGATTGCAGGTGCCATCGGTTTGCGCCGGTCATGTGGCCGGTCGACGGCTGTTGGCTTCAGTAGGAGCCGTGTAACTGTCTCCTTGAATGAAGGTGGGTGGTCTCGAGGGCGATATTTGAGGTAGTCTGTAGGCAGCTATTGTCACTGATGGAGGTTCTCGAGGCCGTATTCGGGAGTGACCGGCGAAGACCGCTCGAGAGACCCACCTCTAGCTAACGCACCTGGTGCTCGCTAGCTCAATTGTCGAGCATGTCACGCGTGAAGAGGTCAAGCACACTGCAGACGAGCACGGTGAGCGGCATGGCCACATCGACGAAGGCGACCGTCTCGAGGCGGAGTGCAGTGACAAGGAGTGGTTCAGTGACCGAACCCACGGCGAGGATTGTACCGGAGCTAAGAAACAAGAGGGCAGCTCCGTATAGCGCTGCCCAACTGCAGCCACGCGCCCACTGGCGCCGGTAGAGGTGGCCGGTACCTGGCCAGCACACAGCCAGCAGATACGCCGGCCATCGTTTCAGGTACGCAACGAGGCGAACCGCGGTTATTGCGGGTCGTGTCGATCGGAGAGCCTCGCTGACAGACCGTGGGCCAGTTTCCGTTCGGGCAGATGCTGAGTCTGATGTCGCCATAGCAACCGTGATCACATTGTCGTCTAAAAATGTCAGTCAGACTTCTGTGTGACACCGTGCCAGTGTGCGATGTGGAGCGGCGGTCGCCCCGAACACTTGTTCGCTAGCCGATCGAGATGCACGATACGGTCGCAGAGCCGAGCGAACGGACAGCAAGTCGTGTATCGTCACGTCTGACTTGGTTGGTGCAACTCGAGAGCACACACAAACCTCAAGGCTCTGTTGAGACCCTCAGCGGTTGATATGAACAGCGGGCTAAATACAAAGCGCGTATCGGGTACCGTCGGAACGTCGGCTAGCCAGCACCGAAGTGTGTGTGGGGTAGAGCCTACTGATGTAATCCGAGAAGCGAGAAGCGCTCACTGATGCAGCCGACGGTACCTTGTGATGGTCGCCACCAGCTCGATTCTCTCATTGCTGGGTACCGTATCCTTGCTTCCGAGTCCAGCGGGCGAGGGAATGATATTGAGGGCTCTGAATCAATATTCAACATATAAACCCAATTGCAACTAGCAGTATATCTACATGCCAGTAATGTTAGTATTATAAAGTATTAACGTGGGAACTCAGCATGACTAACTGTGAAACGCTCACAACAATCAACCGACCTCGGACGGCGACCGTTCCTGGGTCTCACAGGGGGAACCGTACTTGGACTACTCGCGGGCTCTGCCGTAGCGAGCGACGACTCAGCTGCGACGGGTGATCTCGCGGGGATCGGTGACGTTACACTGGAACAGATCGGTCGGTACGAATCGAATATTTTCGACGAGGGAGGCGCCGAGATTATCGACTACCACCCTCAGACACAGCGACTGTTCGTCATCAACGCCAACCTCGGGGGCGTCGACGTCCTCGATATCACGGATCCGACCACGCCCGAGAAAGTCGGCGAGATCGACGCCACGGGCGGTGTCGAGGGTGTCAGCTCCGCGAACAGCGTCGCAACGTCCGCGGACGCCATCGCCGTCGCGCTTGAAGCGGATGTCGCACAGGACCCCGGCCAGATCGGCTTTTACGACCCCGAGACGCTTGGACTCCTCGGTACGGCGACGGTCGGTCCGCTGCCGGACAAGGTCACCTTCACCCCCGACGAGACGCGGGTGCTCGTCGCGAACGAGGCCGAGCCGACGAGTAACTACGCGTACGACCCCCGTGGCTCCGTCAGCATCGTCGACATCTCCGACGGCGCGGACGACCCAACGGTCAGCACCGCGGGGTTCACCGCCTTCGACGGGATGGAAGCGGAACTTCGAAGCCGGGGCATCCGCATCTTCGGACCGGGGGCGAGCGCGTCTCAGGACTTCGAGCCGGAATACGTGACCATCAGCGACGACTCGACGACAGCGTGGGTCTCGCTCCAGGAGAACAACGCCATCGCCGAGATCGATATTGAAGACGCAGAGGTCACGGACCTTCTCCCGCTCGGGTTCAAAGACCACAGCCTCGACGGGAACGAACTCGACGCCAGCAACGAGGACGGCGGCGTCAACGTTCGCAACTGGCCCGTCTACGGCATTCTCCAGCCCGACGCCATCCGCACGTACAGCCCGGACGGCGAGCAGTACATCGTCACGGCCAACGAAGGCGACAGCCGCGACTACGACTCGTTCAGTGAGGAGGTCGAAGTCTCCGATCTCAGACTCGACCCCGAGGCATTCGACTTCGACGATATCGAGGGTGTCGACAGCGTTGAGGAACTCCAGCAGCCCGAGAACCTCGGTGCGAAGAACGCGACGACGACGCTCGGCGACGTCGACGGCGACGGGCTGTACGAGGAGCTCTACGTCTTCGGCGGCCGGTCGTTCAGCATCTTCACCGCCGACGGGGAGCTGGTGTTCGACAGCGGTGACGACTTCGAAGAGATCACTGCCGAGCGGTTCGGCGACGACTTCAACAACGACAACACGGAGAACACCCCCGACAGCCGGAGCGACAACAAGGGCCCCGAGCCGGAGGGACTCGTGCTCGGCCAGATCGGCGAGCGGTTCTACGCGTTCATCGGCCTCGAACGGGTCGGCGGCGTCATGACCTACGACATCACCGACCCCGAGTCCGCCACGTTCGTCGACTACGTGAACAACCGGGATTTCTCGTACGACATCCAGGGGAACATCGCCAACGGCGACGCCCCCGCCGGTGCCGCCGGCGACCTCGGTCCCGAGGGGCTGGCCTACGCCTCCGTTGCAGAGAGTCCGATCGACGACCCCCTCGTTTTCGTCGGGCACGAGATCAGCGGCACGACGGCGATATTCCGCGTCAAGAGCGAGGATACCGACGATCCCAGACGTGACGAGCCCGACCCCGCGCCCGGAAGCGGGCGCGGTCCGGGCGAACACGAGCCTGGAAACGGGCGCGGTCCGTAATTCCACGAATGTGGACTGGGACGGTGGCTATGACTGACCCGAGAATCCCACGACTCGTCATCTTTCACGGCACGGCGGTCAGCCTGGCGTTCGATCAAGACGGGTGATCCGGTCGCGGCGCAGTCGAGGCGACAATGGCGTGCTGATCATTTCCTCTATAGGCGGTGCAGCTTCGAAAAACTATCATCGGTCGTGGGTTTCAACAGAGCCAACCCCTAGTGTAGCTTGCACTTGGGCCAAAGAACATGCACTAGGCGCCGATATCTCTTCGAAGAAGCTTGGTTCGCGCTAGTCGATTCGTCGGCGGACATCATCTACTGCTGGAGCATCTTCACTTGGTCGGGTGTCCGGACGAAATTCTCTTCATCCGTCTTCGGCAAGCCACCGCAACGTTTCGACGAGGGCCTGTGTGGGCGTATTCACAGTCGTGCGATTCGAGAGTTGGTTCGATTTGTTGATCGGTCCCTCGAGTACACGCCACGTGGTGCCGCTTTTTGTGGCTATCAACTGCTGTTGCTGGTCGTGGTCCTCAACCATAATCACTTCATCATCGAGGTCGAGTTCGATATCGGCCACTGGTTAGTGTTCCATCATCTCTATTTTGAATGTATCGGTAAGGAACCGACTTGGGACCAACGGCTGTGAGTGGCAGAGGGGAGACGTTCGATAGAATCCACGGGCAACTGTCGTCTCCAGTATAGTTGCTCGAGGTTGTACTTGGAAGTAGCCGCCGCGGACCACTCGAGAACTCCACCCGTTTGCCGAGAATTACGACGCCGATAGAGTGAATGACAGAGTCAGACCGGCCTTCAGATGTGAGTGTGCTCCTCCTGTAACAAACACACAAAACAGCTATCGACCCACGGTACCAACAGTAATCTATGTCGAACGGCACCATCGATATCGACGAGTTCGAGAACGCCGACGACGACGAATTCGAGGAACGAAACGACACCGAGCGGATCGTGCTATTCCTCGACGAGAACGACGACCGGGCGTGGAAGGCGGCAACGATTGCTGAACAACTCGACCTAGATACGGACGCCGTCAGTGCGATCCTCTCGCGACTGAAGGAACGAGGTCTTGTGCGGCACAAGCGCCCGTACTGGGCGATCACAGACAACGAGGACCGGCTTCGGGCCGCCTACCGGCTTCACCAGCACCACCAGACTGCAGACGAGCAGTACGGCGAGGAGCATCTCGAGGAGCTGAAAACTGACAAGATGGAGGAAGTTCGGTGACCGCGTTCGAGGAACTGGAACGCAGCGACTTGACATCCTCCTCCGCGTGAACGCGGAGGAATCCCGAGCGGTGGGAGTTTCAGGTTTGCAACCATGGATACCGCCACTTTACGGGAGTTTGCATCTAACCCAGTCGTCGTGGTCGGTGGCTGACTGGCGGTGCCAAACCGCCGTTACTCCTATCCTCAGCGTCATTGACTCCCAGTTGTTGTTTTTGCCAGCAGGGAGTCACTGACACGTTGACAGACTTGGAGGTATCGTCGTGCTTGCTCAGGCCGACGGGCACAAGACGAACCCTTCGTGGATTTGCGTTCACCGCGTCGGCATTTCGGATACTGCCTCGTTACGAGGGCGGACAGGCCGCCTCCGAAGGTGGTTCGAAATCCGCTCCGTTCCGACCTGACCTTGCCATTGTGTAGGGGTTCCTGTGAGTTGAATGTTTAGGATTGGAAACTCGGCTATGCTATTGTCGGTGGAACGTATCATTGAGTGACAGCGCGTATCCACGGCGTGAACGCCGTGGTATTGCGCCTGTTCAGCGTATAAGTGCACGCAGACAGTGGCTCCTGAGTGTTTATGTGCCATGAGACCGTATTTTCGCTCAATGAGAACCAGTGAGAACGCTGCTATCGATGAATCCCTCCCTCTCGAGACTCTTCAAGAGGTATTGCAGGAGCATCCGGTACAGTTGGCCATTGTCTTCGGTTCTCACGCAACTGGAGAGTCTCACTCTCGAAGCGACATCGATATCGCAGTTGAATTCGACACTGTCCACCCGAGTGATCCAGCCTACAACGAGGTCTTTCTTGGGTTGAGTGTGGACCTCAGCGAAGCGCTCGAGACTGATGATGTCGATCTCGTCGATCTCCAGACAACGTCACCGGAACTGGCGGAGACGATCTTCGATCACGGTGTCCTTCTCATCGGTGATCGAGAGCATGTGGCTGATGTCCGACGCCAACTCACCGCAACTGAGAAGCAGACTCAGTCACCGCGCGAACGGTTTGATGCGGCAGTCGCCAGAATCGATAGACATCTTGGTGGGTCTGCTGTGACAGCGACTGATGGCGAGACTCGTGATCGATGACAGACGAGGCATTTCCTGCTGATCGTCTCAATAGAATACTCAACGCTGTCGAAACGATTGAAACCAGTTTAGGTGTTCTTGCTCGGAAACAGACGCTGAGTCGCGAAGCATATCATGCTGACTCAGATACACAGGATATCGTTGAACGCCGATTCGTGAAGATGACCGAGGCAGCGATCGATATTGGAGAGGAACTTGTCAAACACAAACGTGGAACACCTCCAGCGAGTAATCCACAAGCAATGCGGGCTCTCGAAGAGGTTGGTATACTCTCTGCTTCGACAGCCGAGGAAATGGCACAAGGTGCTCGGTTCCGGAATGTCCTTGCACACACCTACGGGAACATCATCGAACACGACGTGGTCTATAACGCTTTGCAGGACCTCGAGCGGTACCGCCAGTTCGTCATCGAAGTCCGTGACTACCTTGAGTCGATCGGGGCACTTGGTGAGGACGTCTCCTAGAAGCACATACTCGCCAACTGCTGCGATTTCTCTTACGACGATATCAGGATTGCTAGAACAGTCCCGTTCGTAGAGGATTCAGGCAAACAGAAAGACTCCCTGAAAGTAGAAGGTACCTAATGAATATCTCACGGCCAGTGACGGGCGGTGCATACTGAAGGTCACGGGTGTTGGCTCGATCTGGTATGGACGGAACCGACCCCGACCGATCACATTTCGGCCGCCGATCATATCTCTTCGGCGCTACCCTGGGTGTGGGCTCACTCGTTATTGTGCAGCCGGGTACAGAGGTCTTGTTTGACATCGAATCCGACGCACTCGGTGCGTACGGTGGCAGAACGCACTGGTTTGTCGATGAAATGTACGAAGGACACTCACTGGGGCCTTGGCACACCGCCTACTACAGCCATCAGGAGGCCGAGTACTGGCGTCACACCTTCGAATCGCCGGGAACCTACGAGGTCACTGCCGCCATCGACGGCGACGAGACGAACCACCGAGCGACCTGGACAGTCCACGTGACACCAACCGGGACTCCAGCGCCGGCTATCGACGGGAAACGGCCGGCCGCCGACTCGCTTGCTGTCGGTCGTGATGCGGCTCGCGACCTCGAGCTGGCCGTGACGCATCCCGATGGGCGCCTCGACCGCGTTATCTGGTGGCTCGGGCATGCGGACCGCATCCTTGGCGTGAGCGATGTTAGCGGGGCCGCCGACACCGCAGTGCTGTCTCTCGACAGCGGGTGTCACGGCTGTCCAATTATCGCCTGGGTGATTGGCGACGACGGCGCGATCACTGCAGACCAGGTGTGGCTGATCGACGAGCGCACTTCAGCGTGAGCAAGCGTCGCGACCGACACCAATGAGAAAGAGTGGCCGCCGCGACCTGGCGGTTCGCCCCTACACGGCGACTCACGTTTTTGCGGAGTGTCTTGATGACATCAGGAATCACGGTGCCCAGAGTCGGGCGCCGACGATGTTTGCAATACGGACCGGCCGGACGGTGAGCCCGGAGGAGGTGTCAGACGACCACTGACATCGCTGTTGATACGGGGCGGTTTTCTCCCAGTGCTCCCTGGGATACTTGCCCTGAATCACAAGAAGATATGTCCTCGATAAACCCTATGCGTCTGATCATACAGAGTCAAATCCCCAAATTGTCCGTTTCGGGAGATAATATCTCGAATATAAGCATGTAATACAGGTGTATAGCGACTATCGATGATCCGAGAGGCATACCAAGCTGCAAATCAGGCTCGAAAACTCATCCAAGAAGAACGCCAATCCAGTCCTGCTTTCGAGTTATCGCCCCGTGACCGGCTTCGGTACTACAAGCATGGATTTTTGAGTAAATCTGGTGTCCTTTACGACTTCGAGACCCATGATCCCAGCAGCTATCTCAGCGACTACCAACGATTCATTCGATCGAGCCGCATCAACGGCCACTGGAACGCCCTCATCGATAACAAGCTCGCGTTTCATCGGGTCCTTGGCGAGTTTCCCTCGCACCGGCCGTCGGTATATGGTCTTCTCAAAGACGGGCGCTTCCATCTCTTCGACCCGGACGACAACAGGACAGTTGTGAGCGACGGTGGGAGTGAACTCGAGTATCAGAACCAGACTGCTCCCGACACTGCACAACCAACCATGGATCCGCTCGAGTGGTTTGACGCGAATCTTTCGGATGGGGACCAACTCGTGTTGAAGTGGTTCAGTGGCGGTGGTGGAAACAATGTCCACTTTCTCGAACGACGAGACGGATCGTACCTGTACGATGGAACAGCAAAAACCGACGCCGAACTCACTAACATACTCGTCTCCCTTGAGGACTACCTTGTCTGCGAGTTTGTCGACCAAGCTGACTACGCGGACGAACTGTTTCCTGAGACGACGAACACGGTTCGAGTCCTTACGATGTACGATGAGCAGACACAGGATGCGTTTATTCCAATCGCGATTCACCGGATCGGGAGCAGCGATTCTGTACCCGTCGATAACTTCTCGAACGGTGGGTTCAGTGCAGAAGTCGATCGAGAAACGGGACAACTCAGTGCCGGCGCTGAATATCCGCACGATGGCACCGTCGACTGGCATGAGAAACACCCTGAGACCGGTGCTCGCATTGAAGATACGGCGATCCCTGGGTGGGATGCGATTCGCGAGCGACTGCTCGAGATTGCCAGTACGTTCTCTCACCTGCCATATGTCGGATGGGACCTTGTCGTCACCAGCAAGGGCGAATTCAAGATCATAGAGGCCAACAGCTATCCAGGCGTAGCCTCGCTTCAGGTACATCGGCCGCTTCTAGCAGAGGAGCGGACACGACGCTTTTATCAACGGCATAGCGTCGTGTAAACTACTCTGCCCTACTCGTTCCCTCACGCAGTGCGCTCGGTCGCTCCTTGAGGCCGAGAGGTTCCACCTCAGATTGTGCTGAACGGGGTGTTGTGACGAAGAATCCTCACGCTCCGCGACAACGACTACGAAGGTGAGCCACTCGAGGAACGAAGTCATGTCCTTCCGTGATCGCTCGCGACCCTCAACAGTGCGATAGAGGTGGAATTCCATATGACCTCTCTCGTCGACGAACGCATCGAGGACGTGGCCATACAGTTAATTAACTATAATACTCGAGCGTTTCCTACGATGGTCACACCCCCGAGGAGTTGGGCTTCGACACCGTGCGCTACATAGTGCGTGGTATTAATACTACCGGCACATCTATTAGTGTATGGGCCCTACACTAGGGTAGAGGTAAATCATACGTGTCTGGGAACACCGAACGCGACGAAAATGGACAGTTTGAGTCTGAACTTGCCAACGAGGATATCATGAGCTATTTCACTAATGGACGGCCATTCCACACTGCACAAGAGGTGGCAGACCGGTTTGGTATTGATCGGTCAACCGCATATCGACGGTTGAGTCGGTTAGAAGACGAGGATAGACTTGAGAAGGTTTCTCTTGGTAGTCGAACGGTTGTCTGGTGGTACACAGCGGACACGGAAACAACCCCTGATGAGATCGCTCCTGATGACCCACTCTTCTCTGCTCCAAAGTTCTCGGTTGATGAGCCCGTTGAGGAAGACGAGATTGACGATGTTCTCTACGGCGAGATCGAGGGATGAGCGGCCCAGGAACCACACCCTTGTTTGTTGATACAGGCGCGTTCTTCGCCCATTTTGTTGAAACATCACCTCGTCACAAGCGTGCTCGTGCAGTGATGGATGGTATCCAAGCAGGACATCTTCACTTTCGTCCAATATATACCACGGGCTATGTTCTAAGTGAGCTGACAACACTACTCTTGCGGAAGAAGAACCACGAGAAAGCCATGGACACGTTGAGTCGCATCCGGAATTCACCAGTAGTGACAATTCTCCATCCAGATGAATCGCAGTTCGAATCGGTCTGCGATGAATTCGAGCGGTTCGATGACCAGCAGATTTCATTTGTCGATCATACGACTAGCACGCTCGCAAGTGAATTTGACGCGGAACATATCTTCGCCTTCGATAGTGATTTCCGGACGCTGGGATTCTCACTTGTTCCGGACGACATCAATCTCCCAGGGGAGTGAACTACCTCGCCCTACTCGCTCCCTCACGCAGTGCGTTCGGTCGCTCCTTGAGGCCGAGAGACTCCACCTCGGATTATCCTAAACGGAGTGTTAGAATATGGCCGCATTTCTTTCCCACATACCAAAGCCACCAAGACGCGATCGTTTGTACTCTCGTACACGAACTCAAGCGACAGATGAAACTGCGCTACTACGCCGAAGCGGACGTCGGAGTCGATCACCGTCGGACACTCGAGCTCCTCGAGTCGATCCACGAGGAACACGCGATCCCAGTCGAAGTCGTACAGGTCGACCCACAGCGAGCGCCGCCGGCAGAGTTCGCCGGTGAGACAGAGACCCGTTCACTCGAGGACGCCTGGGACGATTTCACGTACAATAAGACACTCCAGAAAGGGCTCGGCGGTGCCCCCTCCAAGCGGTATCGCGACCGAGAGGACATCGTGGGGAACGTCGGCATCGTCGTCGATGACGAACTCGTGTGGGCAACGGAGTTCTGGGGGACCCACCACGGCTGGGGGAACGTCGACCCGACGGAAACCGCCATCGGCTTTCTCGATGAAGTCGAGGCAAGGGGAACGCCCGCAGTGGCCGAGCGTGTCCCACTTGCGGACTGGTCGTGGTCACCCGACTCGTCCGGTTCCGGTTCCCGTTCTGAATCTCGAGACGGGGCCAGTGCCGATGTGACTGCCGCCGAGATTCACGAGCCAACCCGTGATGCGATTCGAGATCTCTGTACCGCACAGTCGTTCCAGCGCGGCGTCTCCTATTTCGAAGACGGGCGTATACGGGACCTCACGGTTGAGGGTTCTGAGGTGACTGCAACAGTACAGGGGAGCCGGGAATATCGAACAACGGTAGACCTCTCTGCCGAGAACTTCGACGGCTGGTGTTCCTGTCCGTACGACTACGCTGGCGACTGCAAACACATCGTCGCCGTGTTGCTGGCGGTACGAGACCGGTACGACGAGCTGATTGAGCAGTTCCAAGATCAGGGAGAGACAACCCCGGACGAACCATCGAGTGTGTCGGAGTCCATGTCCCCCGAGACGTCGATAGCGGGCGACGATCTCGAATCAGCACTCGAGACCGCAGATATCGAGACGCTCCGGGGCTTTCTGCGTTCGATCCTCGCCGACAACGAGTCTCTTCGAGAGCGGTTTCTCGCAACAGTCGGCCAACCGGTCGAGAAGAGTGTCGCCGACTACAAGCGCGAGATCGACCACCGATTCGAGAACGCCACCGACCGCCGCGGGATCGTCGAGTACGATACCCATCTCGAGTTCACTGACTACGACGACCTCGCAGCGACCTACCGGAAGAACGGTGAGTACGAGCGTGCCCTCGAGATTTATCGGGCTCTGTCGGAGGCGATACGCGAGAATCTGGACCGAATCGATGACAGTAGTGGCCACTACGGTCGCAAACTCGAGTCTGCCATCGATGCTTACGCTGCGTGTCTTTGCGAGGCAGAGTTTGATCCCGAGACGAGGCGTGAGCACCTCGAGTATCTGTATGAGCAGTATCGGTCCGCCGAATTCCGCTTCGTCCGTGACTACTACGACGGCGCGCTCCGTGAGATGTGTAATACAGCTGATGGCCTCGAGTACCTGCTCTCGCTTGTGCAATCTGACCTGCCAGCACTGGAGGTCATCGCCAGTGACGAGACAGGAGCGGGCGCTACAGCCGAGTCCGGATCAGAGAGTGGGACACCACAAGCAGATGTCGACGATGTCGTTGAGGCAGATGAGAAGCTTCCAGATCCGACCCAGTGGAAACTCGAGGTCGAATTATTCACCGGTGGCGAACTGGATATCGACCACTTGGCTGTCGGTCCGCTCGAGGTGACGGATTTTGTCGGTGAGACGCTCACGACGACTCTCGAGGACATGGAGCCACGACCGGGCGAGAACGTGGGGATGGCCGGGTCTCGAAGTGGCGACGATCGTCCTGCACAACAGTCGACCCTCTCTGTGGATGAGCAACAGCTCCTGTCGACCTATTTGTGGATCCTCTCAGAACTCGAGGACCGCGAGCAGCTAGCTGCTGTCCTCGAGGACGTTTACACTGAGCGGAGCGAGTTCTATCGCCAGTACGTCGACGTGCTACAAGCCGATGGGCAGGACGAGCGAGCACGGGAGGTCGTCGAGGACGGACTGGAAGAGTTTCCACACGCTGTCGACGTCCATCAGCTGGCAGCCGAGTTCTATCAGGGACGCGACGATGAGCGCTATCGAGAGGTGTTGCGGACCCTGTTCGTCCGCTTCGAGGACTGGGATGCCTACGATGATCTGCGATCGGCCAGTTCTGCCGAGGTGTGGGAGTCGATCTCTCATGGGTTGCGAACCCAACTCGGCCGACTCGACCCCGACCGACTGATCGAACTGTACGTCCGGGAGGGTGACCTCGAGACGGCTTTCGAGAAGGTTCTGCAGAGTGACGACCTCGAGACGCTTCGGCGGTATCGAGAGCCCGTCGCCGAGGTTGATCCAGAAGCGTACCTCGAGGCGTATCGAGACCTACTGGAACCGTATTTGGCGGCCGATACCGGACGCGATCACTACAGGACAGTTATCGAATATTTGCGAGAGATGGAGGAACTCGGGTTCGATACGGAGTTAGCAGCGTTCGTTGAGCGTCTTCGTGAGAAACACTCGAACCGGCCGGCGTTTCTCGACGAACTCGAAACAGCAGGATACTGAGTCGCTCCGTTACTGTTGTCTGGAATCCGTCTCTATTGGTGCTATTAGTAGGGATCGTACTTAGCGACGGGGATGACTTCCTGAACGTCATCCGTCCAAAACTGCTTCTCCGCCGTCGCGAACCGTCCCCCATGTTCTTGAGCAGAGGCAGCAATCAGTGCATCGAGTTGATCGACTGGTGCTCCTCGATCCTGAAATTCTTCTTGTAAGTCGTGAGCCTCCATCGCAGTCTCCTCTGTCGTCTCGAGGATCTCCATTGAAGTATTCACAGCCCGGGTGATTTCTCCCGGAGAAGCATCGATATACCCGTAGAGGCTACCCATGAGAGCCTCAAAGAGGACGATAGAGGAGACTACCCACCGATCCTGCTCGTACTCCTCGAGGAACTCCCTTGCGTCATCTTCACCACACAGGTAGTCGCTCAACAGATTGTTATCGGGGACGAGCAGCGTCACTGCCCCAGCTCCTCGATGTGATCGTCCATCCGGCTGCGCATCTGCTCCCGGATCTCATCCATTCCCTCGTCATCTGTGCTCGATGCGATCCCAAATCCAGCCCACTTATCGTCCGATGTGAGACGGATGATTACGTCGTTATAGCACTCATCATCTCTTTTGAAGAGATCTAAACGAAAAACAGCGCGAGTTCCCCGCCCCACCGTGGGCGGGGGTGAAGCGCGTGCGCTCGACTGCCGTCAGGAGAAATACCCACATTTTTGAGAGAGTGAATGCCAAATCGAAGTATGGGTGAGGAAGCCACGAAGACGATTCAGACGCGCCTTCACGTAGCGTCTGGTGACCGGTCGTGGCTTCACGACGCTCGCCTCGCCGCACGCGAAATATTCAACCAAACCATCCGCCTCAAACAACAAGGGTACACTCGCACCGAGATACAGAAAGAGGTTGACCGCGACGACTTCTTGCGGAACAACAAGTGCGCGGTCGTCGGCAAAGCCCTCCAGACGTGGGACTCCTATCAGTCACTTCTCGACTGGTGGGAAAATCAAGACGGTCCGGACGGAGGGAAACCGACGCCGCCCAGTACCGACAAAACTGGTGCGTACCCACTCGTGATGGCACACACGGAAGGCTACCGCCTCACCGTGGACGACGACACGAACCGCGTCCAGTTCCGTATCAGCCCGAAGCCCTACAAGAAGGTGAAGGGGCATCTGCGCGGTGAGCCGGACGCGATGGACGAACTTCGGGACGCTCTCACGTCGAATGAGGTGGATGTAGGGCAGGCCGAACTCCTGTACCGCGATGGCGTGTATTACCTACATGTCTCGGTCACACGCGAGCTCGACGTCCCTGAACCCGATACCAGCGACACGTTAGTCGGCGTAGACATCAACGAGCGCAACGTCGCACTCACCGCCCTCGACCGCGAGACGATGCGGACGAAAGGCACGCTCGTCCTCGACTACGGACAAGTCAAGCAGGAACGCCAACGCTACCACACCATCACCACTCGGTGTCAGGAACACGGCAAGACGAGCATCCACCGGAAGCTCGGTGACAAGGAGGAACGGTTCACCGAGTGGGTTATGCACCGTCTCTCCGGTGCTGTCGTGGAGTTCGCAGAGCAGTTCTCAAACCCGGTCATCGTGTTCGAGGATATGAGCGGCATCCGCGACGAAATCAAGTACGGGACATATATGAACCGTCGATTGCACAAACTGCCGTTCCACAAGTTCGAGAAGTTCGTCTCGTACAAGGCGACGTGGCGAGAGATTCCTACAGATACGGTGGACGTTTATTACAACTCACAGACGTGTTCGTGTTGTGGTGAGCATGGGTATCGGCAGGGGCGGCGGTTCCGGTGTACGAACGACGAGTGTGACGTGGTTCAAGACCACGCTGACCGGAATGCGTCGGTGAACATCGCGTGGCGCGAGACGGCGAAACTCGACGGTAACGAATCGAATTACCGGACTCACAAAACCCAACCACAGGTTCGGTTGGTGCGTCTGTCCGGGTCGGGGCGTGTAAGCCGCCCAACCTCATCCCGCTCGCTTGCCGAGCAGGGAGTGCTAGCGCACGGCTGAGGGAATTACAAAAGCCTCGGGCCACCGCGCCCGAGGCTGTTTACGCGCGATTTAGCCTTCTCCGAAAGTCGAATTGAGATACTCATGTATGCACTTATGCATGCACGTTGAATAAGTGTTTCACCAGTGTGGGGAATATACCGCACACAGTTCACTTTGCAGCGGTAGTGGCGCTCGTGACGGGCCCCTCGGCACGGGAATGGGGCGTTGGTGTTGACCCCGGACGAGATCCTACTTGTTGTTCCTGGCGCGGCTCTCTTCGGCGCAGTGACCGGCGCAGTGGCGATCCTTGGTCATATCGCAGCGGACGCCCTACGCCGATGGGAATCAAGCCACTCGGCGACGACGGGCCGCATATCTCCAACGACGTGTGTCGGGCCGACAGTACGCTCGGGAAGGAACTACGGCCTGCTTGCGCTGGGTATCTCCGTCGCGGTGGGTTCCTTCTGCCTCGCTCGAGGCGTGAACGCTGTCGCCGCCCAGGCGATCGCAGAGTCGACCGAGGACTTATCTGTCTCACACGTGTCTCACAGCATATGAGCACAGACACCGATGGGTCCCACGACGGCGACCGCATGGAAAAGATCGACGTCCGGGTGCCCGCCGACCTTCTCGAGCAGATCAACAAGGAATACGGCCGCCGCGGGTATGCGTCCCGATCCGAAGCGATCCGCGACGCCCTCCGCGACTGGCTGAACCCAAGTGTCGAGCTGTCCGATGACGTCCTCGAGGATCTCGCGACGAGTCGCGAGCAGCGCGACCGTGACGAGACCCGCTCGCTCGAGAGTGTGATGGATAAGTACGGCGTCGACGGTGACGACAGCGATCGTGACGAGCAGTAGGGTTCATGACTGACGTCGAGATTACGCTGCAAGCCGACGAGCACCTGGAAGGATTGGACACCGAACCACGCGAGCGGGTTCTCAAGAAGCTCGCCGAAGCCCAAGAATGGACCGACCACCGCCTCGAGCGCCTCCAAGGGTGGCCCTACTACAAGCTCCGCGCCGGCGACTACCGCGCGATCATCTCCTGGGACAAGAGCGAGGACGTCCTCGTCGTTGAAGCGGTTGGCCACCGGCGATACGTATACGATCGACACCTGCCGCCATGACCGACGATCGAGACGACCGCCCCGAGTGTGCTGAGTGTGACGTGTTCGCGACACTCCGTTAGCGAACAACTCATTCGTTGTCTTTTCAGATGCTCAGAACCATGATTGAGACGTTTTCGTGGGGGTTTTCAGAACTCTTGAAGCAAGTCATCCAGCATCGGTCGAAGCTTGTATTTCTGATAGTGGTCACCCCGCATCGTTTCAACGTACTCTCGCCACTCGTCAAGTTCGTCGGCTGCCCGTGCCGCTTTGCCGGCGCGTCTGAGCCAGCGAACAGCCGTCCGGTAACGGTCGTGCTGGCCCTGTTCGACAATCGGTTCGGCCTGGGATTTGCACGTGCGGATCACCCACTTGGGACGCACCTCCGTGACAGCCTTGACGACGGGTTCAATCACGCTGGTCCGGCCTGTTCGATCTGCAAGCTCGATTGCGTCGTCGTACGCTTCTTCACGAAGAAACACTTCTGCAGCCTGGGCAGCAGTGGCAGTACTTGGTTTCTCCGTGCGGAGGAACTCGAGCAGGTCGGCCTTAATCGGGTCCCAGTCGTCGGCGGCGAGTTCTTCGACGGCCTCGAAGGTACTCACTGACGGACTCGTCTCGAAGGAAGTGATAGCCGCCTCAAGTGCAAGTTCGTGGTCACCAGCACTGGCTGCCCGATCGCGCAGCCACGCTGCCAGCGTGTCTTTTCGGTAGCCGTCGAGTGTCAGGCCGTGTTCGGCCACCTGCAGAGCTGCCTGTGTCTCATCGTTGGCACGGAGCGTCTTGGCCAACTCGAGTGCTGCATCCGGCGTCGAGAATCGCTCGACAGCGTAGTCGATTGCTTCCTCGATGCGGCCTTCCTGAACCAGCATTCGCGCGACCGCTCGAGTCTGGCCGGCTGCCGCTGCCAGATTGAGACACTCCTCGATTCGACCTTCTCGCTCGAGGACAGACAAGCGGGCAGCGACGATGTCGTCGCTGTACCAGGCATCGTCGTCTTCCCAGAAGTCTCCCTCGCCGATCTCACCCGCCATCGCCTGCTGGATCCGTTTATTGTCCCAGCCCTGGGCTGCTGCGTCCGCGGCAGCCAAAAACGTTGATTCGCCACCCATGTAGTAGTCGAACTGCCCGTCCCACTCGGTGAGACGTTCCTCCCAGTCGTCGCGCTCGGACTCGGTCAACTCGGCCGTCAGAACTGCTTCGATGGACGTCTGGCTGAGATCGTCGATCACCTCGAACACGCGGGGAACATCGTAAGGCAAGAGGTTGGCCCACCTGCCGCTCGCGAGTTCGTCCGTGATTGCTGCGAGCACGTCGAGTGCAGTCTCGCCGTCACCGGCCTCGATCGCCATCCGTGCCTGCTCGATCAACTCGGCCAATTCATCTGCCATCCGCTCTGCCTCGGCGTAGGCATCGGTGTGTCCCTCCTGGCCCGGTTTCGGGAGTGCATGGTTCACTTGTCGCCGTATCGACTCGGTATTCACCGACACAGCGGTACCGGTAGTCGCGTCGTCCGTGGTGGTGAGACGAGTTTCGATGATGTCGGCAACCTCTGGACGGTCCGCGGCGAGTCCGACGAGCAACTCCTCGAGAGTCTCTCGATCCGCATCGGCGAGCAGTTCTGAAACCGGTGGCTGTTCGCGAACACTCCCGGGGTCCCGAATACAGGTCAAGAGCACGGCAACCCGGTGTTTGCAGATGCCACCGTAGTCGTACGGGCAGGAACAGTTGGTGCGGGCGACGCCAGTATCGTCGAACTCGATGGTGACCGTATAGGGCTGATAATGGCTCCCCTCGACGTCGGCCCGGACCGTTTCCCCACGGCGAACTACGTCACTGACCGCATCCTGCTCATAATAGGATTGCCCCCGCTCGTATGATTTGGATCTGGCCAGTTCTCTGACAGTCGCTTCCGTCAGAGTGGGCCACTCACCGTCCCTCATCGTACTCGGGATACTGAGGCGGTGCATCGCCCTGCTCGTCGACGACGACTGGCTCGCCGTCAAGCGACCCCTCACGGATTTCCTGCAGTTCAATGTGATGTTCCCAGCCGTCGCCGAAGTCGAATTCGTAGAATAGCGACTGCGATTGCTCGAGATCAAGGCTATCGATGGTGGTTTCGGCGGCGTTGCCTTCGTCCGGTGGATTCTTCCGGAGGTCCCTGAAGCGGTCTTTGGCTTCTTTGGGGACGTCGTCAGGGACGGCCTGTTGGATGAACTGATCGATGTCCTCGTCATCCATTGGGGGCCAGCTCTGGTCGCCGCTGTACATCTGGGGATGGACGTAGCTCCGAGTGGCGATCCCGTGTTCGTCGCGGGTACGGAACGCATAGGCGTGGGTGTCCCAGCGTTCGAACGCCTCGAAGATCCCTTCATGAAAGTCCGCCAAGATATGAGACCCATCGACTTCGATATCTCGCCAGACCTCAGATTCCGGCTCGAACTCCAGCGGCGGGTTCGGCAACAGCCACACACGGAATCGGTAGGTCGTCATGGCTGTTGCTTCTTCGTCCGGCTTTGTAGGCGTTCCTCGTGGGAAAGTCAATCAACCTATGCCTGCACGCCGCCGGAATTCGTTTTCGAGGACCGTGAGCATCTCGTCCAGGTGCTCCTCGGGGACGGTGGAAAACGCGCTCCGATACATGTCTTCGGTAGCAGCCAGTTGCTCGTTGAGTACATCCTCGGGATCATCAGCGTCCTCCGCTCGAGCGATCGCCTCATCCCATATCTCTTTTTTCGGCAACCGCTCGAACTCTGCGTCGACGAGCAACCCGGGATCGAAGTGGAACTCCCGCATCTGTTCGGTTGCGTCCCAGTCGCCGGTCGTGCGGTCGTAGGTATACCGCTTGCGGACGTGCCACCGTGCAGGCGTCGGCATCCCTCCACCACCTGGCGATGTCGCGGGGAACGGTCCCGACGGGTGACGCTCGACCCGGAAACTAAACGACTCCTCGTCGATTGCCCACCAACTGCCCCGGGACTTAATCTTCTCGACTGTCAGTCCGTCCGGTATCGGGACGTCGTTCCGTTCGAGAAACCAGACGACGTCGTCACGGTCGTCGAAGTCTGACATGGACTCGTCGTGATCGGGATCGAATTCGGCCATAACAGCCATTCCTCTGCCTCGGAGAAGGAAGTACCGACGAACTCACGCCTCCTCGCCCCGTATCAGATGGGTGATGGAAAGTGACACTGACGCAGAACGAGACGAGCGCATCACCGACGAGGTGATCGTCGATGCTTATGGTCCGGAGGAGCAGGCGCTCGGCTGGTACTATTATCTCGAAAGGAAGATGACTTTCCCAGTTACGATGCGGTGCATCGAGGAGCGAACAGTTTCGCCGCTCGAAGAGGGCGAAGAGGTGCGTGTGGTCGGCATGACCGACGAAGAAGACTGCATGTGCGAGATGTTCGTGCGAGTCGAGTGGATGGACCGAGAATTCGGTGTCCCGCTGATACAACTGGAAGTGGTTGGTGCAGAGAGTGGTACTCAGGAAGCAGTCGCAGATTGGCACTACTGGTTCGGAGATGGCGGTCGGCTGTGTTGAAGACGAAGATATCCGAAACCGCCGATCACGGTCGGTTGTGCCGACCAACGGAACGTGAATGTGGCATGGCGAGCGTGGGCGAAACACGCTGACGTAGCTGTTGAATCGGTTAATTACCGGACTCGAAAAACCCAACCGTTTGTTCGGAAGGTGAGCCTGTCTGGGTCGGGGCGCTCTGTGAATCTCCCATCTTCACCCCGCGAAATCGCTTCGCGTGGAGTGCTTGCGACGTAGGCTGAGGAAATTAGAAAGCCACGGGTCACCCGACCCGTGGTCGTTCACGTTAAATAATTGGAGATCGTCACGCTCGGACACGGCTTCATGTACTGACTGTGTTGCGCCACTTCGTGTGAACAACGCGTATTCCGTGTCAACTTCGCCGGAGTCCGGCGTCCAGCGAATTTTCGACGCGTGGTCTTCGAGTGAGGACAGAGCACTGTAGTCCAGTGGCGAATTAGTGAATTTGCATTCACCGACGACCATTGTTCCGTCTGTGGTGAACCCGACAACATCCACTTCATGTTCTTTGTGCTCTGTTGAATAGATACTGAATCACGGTTACAGAGTCTCACACAGCGATTCTATGTTGATTAGGGCGAACATCAGAACAATTTCACGGAACTGGCGATACCAGCCCAGCGCTCGCACGGCATCGC
>Ga0207720_100593_pt1 | contig 21949 bp, 20 predicted proteins | sample A23P2SouthBayCA_2_FD_187751 | JGI IMG/M metagenome (GOLD analysis project Ga0207720, IMG submission 187751) | Aerobic enrichment media microbial communities from Eden Landing Ponds, California, USA - A23 E3 (2) (SPAdes) | ecosystem: Environmental > Aquatic > Marine > Unclassified | place...
CGTCGTCGTCAGGGTGGCCGCTGCCACCGTCGGGGCGCCCGCCGTCGGATTCGAGCCCCTCCGCGGGGTCCTCGCTGCGGTGCTGGGTCTTGCCATACTCGGACATGTCGAGGGTGGACTTCTCGATCTGGGAGGCCCCGAGCGTCCGCAGGTAGTAGGTCGTCTTCAGCCCGAGTTCCCAGGCGGTCTCGTAGACATCGGCCAAGAGCGAGCCGTCGGTCGAGGGGAAGAAGACGTTGTGCGAGATCGACTGGTCGATCCACGTCCCCCGGTGGGCCGTCAGCCGCAGCTGGTGGCGCGGATCGATCTCGAAGGCGCCCCGGTACAGTTCTTTGAGGTCGTCGGGGACCGCGTCGATCTCCTGAAGCGAGCCGTCGTGGTACTTGAGCCGGTCGATCAGTTCGTCGTCCCACAACTCGCGGGCCTTCAGGTCGTCGACGAGGTGGTCGTTGACGATCGTGAAATCGCCGGACATGTTCGACTTCACGTAGAGGTTGGAGTACAGCGGCTCGATCGACGGCGTCGTCCCGTTGATCGTCGAGACGGTCGCGGTGGGGGCGATCGCCATCGTGTTCGAGTTGCGCATCCCGTGCGCTTCGACGTGCTCGCGGACGAGATACCAGTCGAGCGTTTCCGATCGGTCGGTGGGGATCTCGCGGCCGCGTTCCTCCTCCAGCCGGTCGACGGTGTCCTGCGGGAGGAGCCCCCGATCCCACTTCGAGCCCTCGTAGGAGGGGTAGGCGCCGCGTTCTTTCGCCAGCTTCGAGGAGTTGAGGATCGCGTGATAGGAGACGAACTCCTGCCACCGATTTGCCTTCTCGACGGCCTCCTCGCTGGCCATCGGCACCTCCAGTTCCATGAGTGCGTCGTGAAAGCCCATGGTGCCGAGGCCGATCGGGCGGTGTCGCAGATTCGAGCGCTCGGCCGCCTCGGTCGGGTAGAAACAGAGGTCGACGACGTTGTCGAGCATCCGCATCGCCGTCTCGATCGTGTCCGCGAGGTGGTCCCGGTCGAGTTCGCCACCCGACACGTGCGTGGCGTAGTTGACGCTCCCGAGGTTACAGACGGCGTGTTCGTCCTCGCTCGTGTTGAGCGTGATCTCCGTACAGAGGTTCGAGGAGTGGACGGTCCCGACGTGGTCCTGGGGCGACCGGACGTTACAGGGGTCCTTGAACGTCAGCCAGGGATGGCCCGTCTCGAACACCCGCGTGAGGAGCTGTCGCCAGAGGTCGGCGGCGTCGACGCGCTCGTACTGCCTGAGCTCGCCCGCCTCGGCGCGGCGCTCGTACTCGCGGTAGCGCTCCTCGAAGGCCTCCCCCGAGAGGTCGTGCAAGTCCGGCACCTCGTCGGGGCTGAACAGCGTCCACTGCCCGTCCTCCTGGACGCGCTTTACGAACAGGTCCGGGATCCACGCCGCCGTGTTCATGTCGGGCGTCCGGCGGCGCTCGTCGCCGGTGTTGCGCTTCAGGTCGATGAACGCCGGGAAGTCGAGGTGCCAGCACGCCAGGTACGCACACGCCGCGCCGCGGCGCTTGCCCGAGCGGTTGATCGCCGCCGTGACGTCGTTGCTGATGCGGAGGAAGGGGACGACGCCGGTCGACTCGACGCCGGTGCTCTCGATGAGCGATCCCGCCGCCCGGAGGTTGGTCCAGTCGTTGCCGAGGCCGCCGCTCCACTTCGACAGCATCGCGTGGGCCTTGAACGAGTCGAAGATGTCCTCCAGGTCGTCCTGGACGGTCGTCAGGTAACACGACGAGAGCTGGGGGTGGGTGGTGCCGCTGTGAAACAGCGTCGGCGTCGACGGCGTGAACTCCAGTTTCGAGAGGACGTCGTAGAACTCCTCGGCCCGGGCCTGGGGGTCGTCCTCCTCGATCGCCAGCCCCATCGCGACCCGCATCCAGAACGCCTGGGGCAGTTCGAGGGGCTCGCCGTCCTGCTCGCTCCGGAGGAAGTACCGCTGGGCGAGCGTCTCCATCGCCATGTACTCGAAGCGCTCGTCGCGCTCCGGTTCCAGGTAGTCGGCCAACGCGTCGAGGTCGAACCGGTCGAGCAGTCGCTCGTCGAGGCGGTCGATCTCGACGCCGCGCTTCAGGTTCTCGACGAACGTCTCGCGGTAGGCCCGATCGAGTTCGAAGCCGGTGCGGTCCTCGCCGAGCAGTTCCCGGTAGTAGCGCTGCCGGAAGACGGCCGCGGCGACCTGCTTCAGCCCCGGCTCGCGCTCGACGTGGGCGGTGAGCGCCCCAATCGTGGCCTCGTACAGTTCGTCGACCGAGGCGCCGTCGTAGAGGTCGCGTTCGATCTCCGCGACGAGGTCGTCGCGCTTCCCGTCGGGGAGTGCCTCTTCGCGGCCGTCGCGTGCGCGGTCGAGTATCGATTCGATGTCGGGGGTCGTCGCTGTCGATTGCTGGCTCATGAGTCGGAGTCGCGGTCCGCGTGCGTGGGTTCGAAGTCCTCGACTTCGGCGTCGAGCACCGCGTCGAGTTCCCGGAGGAACTCCTCGGGTTCGGAGAAGGCCTTGTACACCGAGACGAACCGGATGTACGCGACCTGGTCGAGCTCCCGGAGCCGCTCGGAGACGAGTTTGCCGAGCAAGCCCGAGGAGACGATCCGCTCCTCGCGGTCGGACAGGTCGGCGACGACGTCGTCGACGAGGGCCGTGACGGCCTCGTCGTCGACCCCGCGCTTCTCGACGGCCCGCTCGATCCCGGCCCGGAGCTTCCCGCGGTCGAACGGTTCGATGCGCCCGTCGCGCTTTTTCACCTGGCGGGAGTCCCACTCCGGCCGCTCGTAGGTGGTAAAGCGGAACGAGCAGCGCTGGCACTCGCGCCGCCGCCGGACGGAGCTCCCGTCCGCGCTCGTTTCGGTGTCGATGACGCGGGTGCGCTCGTCGCCGCAGTCCGGACAGTTCATAGTTGTCACTGGTCGTCACTCCCACTTCGTTCCCCCACATGTAGGGGGGAGCGTGTGCGTACCGCAACATCTGGTGTCTGCGGCTCCCCCATAAATCCTTCCCAACTGGGTTGATGTAGGACAAGTTGAGTTGATCACCGGCGTGAGCAACTGCTCCGGCGGGCGCCCGCGTCGGCCTGTCACTCCGGGACGAGCGCGCCGGAGATCCGGTAGAGCGCGACGTCGAGGCCGGCGAACAGGCCGCCGACGACGGCGCCGACGAGGATGGCGACGACGATGCCGATGGCGGCGACGACCGCGACGAAGACGCCGAGCCCCTGGATCGCCAGCACCGCGAGGACTGCGAGCAGCGCGGCGACGCCGGTGGGCGCCCCCCACTTCGCGCCCGCGGCGACCGCGCCCCGACCGTCGGCGAGGTCGGCTTCGCGGAGCCACGCCCGGTTCGACCACCACGTCGCGGCCCAGATGGTGAGGTAGACCCCGACGCCCGGGAGCGTGCCGAGGCTGTCGAGGAGGCCTCCGACCGCCGCCGGCGCGACGGCGTGAGCGAGCCACACCGGGAGCGCGACGAGCGTCGCGACGTGGAACGTCGAGAGCGCCCAGACCAGCAACGGATCGGGGTCTGCGTCGCTCCCGTCGGGGCCACCTCCTCCGCCCGATCCGTCACCTGCGTCCGGGTCGTCCCCCTCGGTCAGTTCGGTATCCCCGTCCGGGTCGGCCACGCCGCCGTCCCGGCCGTCCGGCCGAGGCTCAGCCATGGGCGAGCACCTCCCCCAGGGCGACGACGGCCCCGAGGACGAGCGCCGTTGCGGCGTAGGCCCGCCGGAGGAGCGCCGGCGGGACCGACCCACCGTTTCGGGCACGGACGAGCAACAGGGTCCGAACGGCCGAGCCGACGAGGAGGGCGACCACGAGCGGGAGTTTGGCGTCGAGCACTGCTTTCCATTGGCCGCCGGGCAGGGTCGGCGCCAGCGACCCGAGGTTGCCGACGCCGGTGAGTACGAGCGCCCCGAGGCTCCCCCAGAACAGCCACTCGTAGGTGGCGACGATGTCGAACGCCGCGTCGGACGCGGCCACGTCGGGCGACACAGTGGTCGATCGGGAGGTTCCTTCGGCCACCCGGCGGAGCGAGAGCCAGGCGAGGGCGGCGCCGCCGACGGCGACGGCCATCGCCAGGACGTGGATCGATCTGATCGCCAGCCGGGAGAGTGCGAGGGGCAATGTCGACGCCAGCGGCGGGAGGGCGGGGGCGGGCATGGCCACCGGTACGACGGGACGGGTCTTGTAACGACGGGGGAAGCAGTCGGCGGCGATCCGTTCCGGCGTCGTTGGGACCGCGGCGCTTTTGCCGGTGCCGGTCGGGATGGGGAGCATGAAAGCTGACGGGGGCACGGAGGCCGAAAAGCGTCGGGCCGGCGAGTCCGCCGCCGGCCTCGTGACAGACGGGCAGACGGTCGGGCTGGGGACCGGGAGCACCGCCGCCCACGCGATCCGGGCGCTCGGGGAGGCCGTTGCGGACGGCCTCGACGTCGAGGGCGTGGCCACCTCTTTTGCCTCGCGCCAGCTAGCCCGCGAGGCCGGCGTGCCGCTCGCGTCGCTCGCGGACGTCGCCCGGATCGACGTCGCCATCGACGGGGCCGACCAGGTCGCGGGCGGCGACCTCGTCAAGGGCGGCGGCGCCGCCCACGCCAGGGAGAAGGTCGTGGCGGCCGCGAGCGACCGGTTCGTCGTCGTCGTCGACCCCTCCAAGGAGGCACCGATCCTCGATCACCCCGTACCGGTGGAGGTGCTGCCGGCCGCGCGGGCGACCGTGGAGCGTCGGCTCCGCGAGGCCGGCGGCGACCCCTCGTTGCGGTCGGCCGAGCGCAAGGACGGGCCCGTGGTGACCGACAACGGGAACCTCGTGCTCGACTGTGAGTTCGGCCCAATAGAGGATCCCGCGGGGCTCGCACGCACCCTCTCTGTTACCCCGGGCGTGGTCGACCACGGCCTGTTCGTTGGCATGGCCGACGAGGTCCACTGCGGCCGCGAGGACGGCGTCGACGTCAGGCGACCGTAGGCGGGGCCGGACGAGTCGCCGACGTTGGTGGAACACCCGGGACGTTGCCGTCGTGGATGCGGGAGCGGTCGCTGCCGTCGTGGAGTCGGGGGCGGTCGCTGCCGTGGTGGGCCGTACGGCTTCCGCGGAGCCGTGGCTACTCGGGGAAAAAACGGAGAATCGGGGTCGGCCTTACAGGTCGCGGGGCTGGACCGTCTTCCGGTCGTTGGACTCGGCGCGTCGCGCCGCGTCTTCGAGCAGTTCGTTCACTTCGTCGTCGAGCGCGCTGTAGAAGTCAGAAGCGACGTTCTTGTCGTCGAGCGCTTCCTTCACGGCTGCCTTGACAATGAGGTCTGCCATACAGATCCCCATAGCCAACTCCCTATTAAAAAGATTTCCCAAATCGGGTGATTCTGCGCCCACAGGGCGTGAATATGGCCGATCGGGGCGACGAATTTATATACTCGGTCGCAGCCCGCGTCCCCAGCTCCGCCCGGTCGCCGCCGCCGCCGCCGCCGTTGCGGAGATATTCTCCGGCAAGCCGCGGCGAAGGCGCTTGCGCGCAGCCGACGCCGCGACCCCGAGCCGACACCTACGAGTCGCTCGGGGACCGACGTGCGGTATGGACGAGACCGATCGAGACCTGCGTGTGATCCTGGAGGCGGTCGCCGCGGGGGACCTGTCGACTGCGGAGGCAGAAGTACAACTCGCAGGCTACGCGACGACGGACGTGGGTCGGTTCGATGCGGCCCGCGAGACGCGCCGGGGCGTCCCGGAGGCAATCATCGCGGCGGGGAAGACGCCGGCTGAGGTCGGGTCGCTCGCGGCGACGGCCGTCGAGACGGTCGGCCGGGCCATCGTCACCAGGGCCGACGACGACGACGCGGCCGCGGTGGCGGCGGCCATCCCTGACGAAGTGACGGTTCGTCGGGATCAACGGGCGCGGACGTTGATCGCCCGCGCCCCCGACTACGAGTCGCCGTCGGTCGACGCGACGGTCGGGGTCGTGACCGGAGGGACGTCGGACGCGCCGGTGGCCGGCGAGGCGGCCGTCCTCGCCCGGGCCATGGGCGCGACCGTCGAATGGGTCGAGGACGTCGGGGTCGCGCACCTCGGCCGCTCGCTCGACCAGGCCGAGCACCTCCGGTCGCTCGACGTGCTCGTCGTCGCCGCGGGGCGGGAGGGGGCGCTGCCGACGGTGCTCGCTGGGCTGGTCGACACGCCGGTGATCGGGTTGCCGGTGTCGACGGGGTACGGCTTCGGCGGCGAGGGCGAGGCCGCGCTGTCAGGGATGCTCCAGTCGTGTACCGTCCTGTCGGTCGTCAACGTCGACGCCGGCTTCGTCGCCGGCGCGCAGGCCGGCCTGATCGCCCGTGCTATCGGCGCAGCACGCGGGGAGTGAGGGGCGGACGACCGCCGCGAGCGCGCCACCCCTCGGCCCCCGCTGTCGAAATGAGTTACCCACGCCGTCGAAACGGTGTCATTTGTTGACGAACGTTCAGCTGATCCCGCATCGTGTCCGGAGACCTTTCGCTTTCGCGCGTGCGCGCGAAGGCTAAAGGTGGGGCGGGTACAATGAGGTGGTACCGGCACCGGTGGTTTGCCGGGGTACTATGCCAAGCTGCGACCACTGCGGGTCGCACGTCTCCGAGCGCTTCGTGCGCGTGTTCGCCGACGAGGTCGGGCGGGTGCTCGCCTGCCCAAACTGCTCGGCGAACGCGGGCATCTCGGAAGTCGCGCGGCGACGGACCCGCACCGATGCGTGACCACTGAAACGCGGCACAACCACCACGCGAAGCCATTCTGCGCCGGCGGAACGCCAGCGCCCGGATCACGACGCCGAACCGCAAACCCGTAGGGCCGTGACCGACGACGACGCCACGGGCATGGGGGACCACTACGTCTACGTGATCGAGTGTGCCGACGGGACGCTGTACACCGGCTACACGACCGACGTCGAGCGGCGGGTGGCCGAACACGACGCCGGCGAGGGGGCAAAGTACACCCGCGGGCGCACGCCGGTCGAGTTGGTCCACGTCGAGGCGTTTTCCTCCCGGTCGGCGGCGATGTCACGCGAACACGAGATCAAGGGGCTCCCCCGGGGCGAGAAGGAGCGCCTGATCGAACGAAGCGACGCCGGGGAGAACTGACGCCGACGTGACCGGCGGGGAGTAGCTCAGTCGTCGGCCGTCACCGGGTCGCGACAGGACTGGGAGAGGCGGCGGGCGTGGCGGACGACCGCCCGGCCGAGTTCGTCGACGCGCTCGCGGAGGCCGGCGTCGACGAGGCGGCCGTCCTCGAACTTCCCCGAGGCACCGCGGATGCCGACCTGGTGGGGGACGGCGAAGCCGTGGACGTTCCGGACGGTCGCACGCAGGTGTTCCAGGGTCCCGCCGTAGGAGCCGCCCCCGGCAGTGGCCAGGAGGCCGACGGCGGTGTCCTCGTACTCGTCGGAGCCACAGTAGTCGTGGAAGTTCTTGAACGTCGAGGAGTACGACCCCCGGTAGACGGGCGAGCCGATCAGCACGCCGTCGGCCTCGCGGACCCGCCGTTTGAGCGCCGCCGACTCGCCCTGTTCGTCCTCGTCGGGGTGATACAGCGGTAGATCGACGGCACCCAGATCGAGCAGATCGACCGTCGCGCCCTCGGCCTCGGCGGCCTCGAGCGCGCGGAGCAGCGCCTGCCTGGTGTAACTCCCGTCGCGTCTGCTCCCGCAGACGGCAACGACGCGTGTCATTGCCCGTCGTTGGCCGCGAGCGACAAAAAAGGCTCCGAGCGGGGGGTGACCTGCCGGAGCGTCGCGTTTTTTGTCCGTCCGCGGCGACCAACGCGCATGGACGCCATCTCCTTCGGGACCGACGGCTGGCGCGCGACGCTCGATACGTTCACCGACGACCGGGTGCGGATCGTCGGCCAGGCCGTGGCGGACTACCTCGCCGAGGCGGGGACGTCCGGCCCCGTCCTCGTGGGGTTCGACGCCCGCGAGTCCTCGCCGGGCTTTGCGGAGTCGCTCGCCGACGTGCTCGCGGGCAACGGCTTCGACGTGGTCCTCCCCGAGCGCGACGTCCCCACCCCGGTCGTCGCCTACAACATCGTCGCCCGCGACGCGGCGGGGGCGCTGATGCTGACCGCCTCGCACAACCCACCCGAGTACAACGGCGTGAAGTTCATCCCGGACGACGGCGCCCCCGCCCTTCCGGCGGTCACCGAGCGCATCGAGGCGAACCTCCGGGAACCGGACCTCCTCCCCGAGAGCGAGCGCGGGAGCATAGCGCGCGCGGACTTCGTCCCGGTCCACGCCGAGCACGCCCGCGAACTCGTCGACGTCGACCTCTCCGGGACGACCGTGGTGTACGACGCCATCCACGGGTCGGGCCGCGGCGTGACCGACGCGCTGCTCGAATCGGCGGGCGCGGAGGTGATTCGCCGGCGCTGTGCGGACGATCCGACCTTCGGGGGTGCCCACCCGGAACCGAGCCCGGAGAACCTCGAACCCCTCGCCGCGGCGGTCCGCGAGCACGACGCCGACCTCGGGGTGGCCAACGACGGTGACGCCGACCGGATCGGGGTCGTCACGCCCGAACGCGGCCACCTCGACGAGAACCTCTTTTATGCGGCCACCTACGACGCCTTGCTGGACTCGGATTCGGGCCCGGCGATCCGCACAGTGTCGACGACGTTCCTGATCGACCGGATCGCCGAGGCCCACGGCCAGCAAGTCGTCGAGACGCCGGTCGGCTTCAAGTGGGTCGCCGAGGCGATGGCCGACCACGACGCCCTGATCGGCGGCGAGGAGTCCGGTGGCTTCTCGATCCGGGGACACATCCGCGAGAAGGACGGCGTGCTGATGGCGCTGCTCGCCGCTTCGATCACCGCCGAGGAACCGTACGACGACCGCGTCGACCGCCTGCTCGACGCCTACGGCGACGTCGTTGCCGACAAAATCTCCGTCGACTGCCCCGACGACGAGAAGGCCCGGGTGATCGAGGATCTCTCCGATCACATCCCGGACAGCGTCGCCGGCCAGGGCGTCGCGGAGGTCGTCACGCTCGACGGCTTCAAACTGCTGCTGGAGGACGGCTCCTGGCTCCTCGTCCGGCCCTCGGGGACCGAACCCGTCCTCCGGGTGTACGCCGAGGCCAACGCCGCCGACCGCGTCGAGGCGCTCCTGGCCGAGGGACGCGACCTCGTCGAACCGCTGGTCTGAGGCGGTCGGAGTCCGGCGCAGTCGATCACGGCGGCGAAAGGCCGCCGCGCAGTCGATCACGGCGGCGAAAGGCCGCCGCGCAGCCGATCACGTGACCGAAAGGCCGCCGCGCAGCCGATCACGTGAGCGAAGGACCGCCGCGCACTCAGTCGTCGTCGGCGATCGAGGCCGACGCGGTGGCGTCCCCGGTGACGAGGAAGCCGGACTCGGTAGCCTTCTTCGCGACGTGCGGGCGGAACACCCACGCCGCGAGCAGCACGATCGGGATCATCGACGCGGCGACGATCGAGTAGCCGACGTGGAGGCTCGCCAGGAACGGCGCCGCGTAGACGAGCGGGTAGACGATGCCGCCGACGGTGCCGACGCCGCCGACGACGCCCGCGACGGCCCCGGAACTGTTGGGGAACATCGCCGGCACCTGTGCGAAGATGGCGCCTTCCGAAAAGGCACAGCCAATGCCGACGAGGAAGCCGGCGGCGACGGCGACGAGCACCTGCCCGCTCAACCCCGCGATGGTCATGCCGAACATCGTCAGCACGACGAAACACAGCGACACGAACGTCCACTGCTCGCGGTACCGCCCCTCGAAGATGGGCAGGATGTTCCGCTCGGCCCGGGCGAGGCGGTCACTCACGTAGCCGCCGATCGGCCTGAGTAACCCTGCGGCGACCGAGAACGTCGCGGCGAACGTGCTCGCGAGCACGAGGTTCTCGGTGTTGAACCCCTCGCGGTAGTAGGTGGCCAGCCAGCCGTTCATCGACAGTTCCAGCCCGAAGGTCATCACGTACGCGAGCGCCAGCACCACGGTCCCGTACCGGGTCGCGGTGTAGATCCAGTCTTTGAAGCTCGCGCTGTCGGCGGTCGCCTGCCGCTTCTCCTCGGACTTGGCGGCCTCGCCGAACACGAAGTAGACGGCCCCGAGCAGGATGGCGACGATCCCGGTGTAGAAGAAGGCCGCGCGCCAGTTCGTCGAAAAGAGCGGCCCGCTCCACCCCGTCCCGAACACCCGTGGCAGGATGAGCGCGCCGCCGGCGGCGCCGGCGTTGCCGATGCCGGCGTAGATGCCCTCGGCGGTCCCCAGTTGCTCCTCGGGGAACCACTCGGAGACGTGCTGGATGCCGATGACGAACGTGATGCCCGCCGTGGCGACGATCAGGCGGGTGAGAAAGAAGACGGTGTAGTCCTGGGCGACCGCGCTCCACATCGAGAACACCCCGACGTAGCCGAGCACGATCGCGAACACCGTCGGCGCGCCGAACCGATCCGAGAGCCAGCCGGTCAGGATCCGGCCGAAGGGAGCGAGCCAGATGGCCGCGCTCGCGAGGATCCCGATCTCGGCCACCGAGAGGCCGAACTCCTCGGCCATCGGCCCGGTGAAGGGCGCAAAGGAGAACCAGATCAGAAAGGAGAAGTTGAACCCGACGGTCGCGAGCAGCAGCGTCCGGTACTTCGTCATCCGGATCGGGCTCTTCACGCGTCGACACCCCCCGTCGACCGCCGGCGCCGACCGGTGGCCACGACGCGACTCCGCGCCCGCTGCCTCCCCGATCTCCGTTCGAACGTCTTGGGTTCCGATACGTCCACTGCATCAGCGCTTAGTACGCCGATCATTGTTCTTTCTACGCTAAATCCATCTATACACCAATCTAATAAGGCCATTGGTTGTTGTATCTAAAAATCTGAACTGGCGAAGTTCGCATTCGTGGGTTCGATGGGGTGATCGCGCAATTGTTGTCGGTATCTGGTTTCCCGGTTGAAGACGTGGCTTGTTCGAGCGTAGAAATTAAACATCGAAGGTACCCCGCATCCGACCGAGCCGGCCGGTCAGGCGCGGCCGCTGCTTCGCCTGGAAGACGGCTGGGACGGATCGGGCACCCGGAGGCGGACGGCACACTGCTTGTAGTTGGGTTCCTCGGACTCGGGATCGACCGCGGGGAGGGTCAGGGCGTTGACCGCGGGGTCGTGGATCTCCAGCCAGACGATCCCGGGGGGGACGCCGTCGTCCGGTCGGACGTCGACGACGGCGTCCGCGCGTCGGGACTCGACGACCGTCCGACCGCGGTCGATGGCGTCGACGTACGCCCCGACCGTCTCGGAGTTGATCCGGGCGACCGGCGGGCCGTCGTCGCCGTCACGCGATCGGACGCCCGTGTTGTAGGCGTCCGTCCGGCGGCCAGTGGTGAGTACGAGCGGGAACGCCTCGTCGATCGGTTCGGGGAGGGCGCTGTGGCCCGCCGTCGAAAACCGTGCGCGTCCGGAGTCAGTGTGGAACGTCCAGCCGCCGTCGGGGTCGCGGTACCGGTAGCCGCCGGCCGCCTCGGGGTCGGGCGCCGGCCACCGGACCGCCCCCTCGGCGGCGAGCCTGTCGTAGCTGATTCCCGAGAGGTCCGCGGCCGTTCCGGTGGTCAGCGCGCGGAGTTCGTCGAAGACGGTCTCGGGGTCGAGCGGCGGCGCGTCGAACAGGTCCGGGTCGATCCGATCGCCGACCGCCGCGACGATGTCGAGGTCCGGCCGCGCCTTGCCGGGCGGATCGGTCGCCGCGGTCAGCCGCGAGACGCGCCGCTCCATGTTGATCGTCGTGCCCTCTACCTCCCCCCACGTCGCTGCGGGGAGCACGACGTCGGCGTACTCGACGGCGTCCGAGCGGAAGGCGTCCTGGACCACGAGGAACGTCTCGTCGAGGGCCGACCGGACGTAGGTCGCGTCGGGCACCCCGACGACGGGGTTGGTCGCCACGGTCCAGCAGACGTCGACCTCGTCGCGGGCGACGGCGTCGAGGATGCGGGTGTAGCCCGGGCCGACGGCGTCCGGAAGCCGCCTGACTGGCACGTCCCAGGCCCGCGCGACGGCCTTGCGGCCGTCGGGAGCCTCGAAGTCGCGGCGGCCGGGCCAGGTCCCCGTCGCGCCACAGACGCGGGATCCCATCGAGTTGGCCTGGCCCGTCAGCGAGAACGGCCCCGATCCGGGACCGAGGTTGCCGGTGGCGAGACACAGGTCGATCAGCCCCCGCGCGGTGGCGGTCCCCCGGGTGCTCTGGTTGACCCCCATACCCCAGTAGAGGAGGGTCGGCGCCGACAGCGCCCGGGCGAGCGCGTCGATTTGGTCGGTTGGAACCCCCGCGGTCGCGGCCGCCGCCTCGACGTCCGGCAGCGACTTCATCGTTTCCTCGAACCCCTCGGTGAAACGGCCGATGAAGGCCGTGTCGACGTCGTCGGCGGCCACGACCCGCGCGAGGGTCGCCCGCGCCAGCGCCAGGTCGGTCCCTGGTTCGGGTTTCAGGTGGACGTCGGCCTCGGCGGCGGTTCGCGTCTCGACCGGGTCGACGACGAGCAACTGGCACCCGTCCTCGGCGGCGCTGTCGGCGATCCGCCGGTACAGGACGGGATGGGCGACCGCCGGGTTCGCCCCCCAGACGACGTGGGTCCGCGCCCCCGGGATGTCGTCGTAGGTCGGCGGCGGTGCGTCCGCGCCGAAGGCATCGACGTACGCCCGGACCGCACTCGCCATACAGAGGGTGGTGTTGGCGTCGTAGTACGGCGTTCCCAGTCCGCCGCGGGCTAGCTTCCCGAGCGCGTAGACGGCCTCGTTGGTCTGCTGGCCGCTGCCGAGGACAGCCACGTCGCCGTCGCCCGACAGCGACTCGATGAGCCGGGTCGCGACGACGCCGAGCGCGGTGTCCCAGGTCGTCGGCCTGAGCCGGCCCCCCCGCCGGACCAGCGGCGTCGTCAGTCGCTCCCCTGCGGGGGAAACCGTCTCGCGGACGCCCCGCTCGCAGTCCCCGCCCCGGTTGGTCGGGTGGTCGGGGTCGCCGCGGGCGGCCGTGAGGCCGTCGTCGTCCCCCTGCTGGAGGTGGCCACAGCCCACTGCACAGCGCATGCAGGTGGTCGGCTTCCAGTCGCTCATCGGCAGTGCGTGGACGTGATCGGTCGGCGGTCGGCCGCACACCGGGGGCCGCCCGCGGGCCCGTGGGCCCGGGTGCACACGGTCAGTCTACCTGTTCCGACCCGAAAAATTGAACGCGAGATAGCTGTACGTTCGTCCATATATTATCTGCGGTACTGTCCGATAGTCGACTATTTGGACGGATAACGGTTACGCATCCGCCAATACTTCCGCCGCCCACCGGCCGCGGAGCGCCGGTCGAGTGTCGCCTCACGGCTCGGCTACCGGTCGGGCGTCCACGTGCCACGGAGGCGGTCGTCCTCCTGGCGGATCTCGAACCCGATCGCCTCGTAGAAGCCGCGGACCTCGGGGTCGAAGTCGGCGGTGAGCGGCTCGTCGGGGGCCGCGACGTCGGCCGCTGCCGCCTCGATCAGCGCCCGACCGATCCCCTCCCCGCGTCGATGTCGCGGGACGGCGACCGCCGTGACGTGGCCCCCTTCGTGGAGCAGCGCCCCGACCACGGGGGCTTCCCCCTGCTCCCGGGTGGCGACGGCCACGTAGACCCGATCCTCGTCAAGGCCGGCGCGAACGCCCGCTGCGGTCACGTCGAGCAGGGCCCCCTCCAGCACCCGCAGAACCGGAACCAGGTCGTCGGGGTCGCCGCGACGGACCCGAACGTCATTCATGCGTCCCCGTCCGCGGCCGGCGTGTCGCCCCGTTCCGTGGTCCCGCCCTTGATCAGCCGGAGCACCCGAACCCGGTCGGCCTCGACCGACCCGTCCTCGGGGACCGGCGACCCGTCGACCAGCACCGACACCTCGTGGACGCTGTACCCCACTGCCCGCACGAGGTCGGCGTAGGTGGCGTCGGCGGCGACTGCGACCGTCTCGGTCCCCTCGCCGACTACCTCGACGGTGACCTCCATGGCGGTACCTGGCAGGCGGCGCTGTTGAGCGTTTCCGTCCGCGACGGGCGGGGTCAGTCGCTCGCGATCGGATCGTCGGCGTCCGCGCCGGCGTCGACCTGTCGGACGTACCGGACGAAGTTCTCGAACAGCCGCTTTGCCTCGCCGGCGGCGCTCGCGGCCTCGGGCGTGATGCCGTCGACTACCGCCTGGATGCGCTCGTCGGGGAGGTCCTTCTCGCGGGTGATCCGTGCGGCCGTCTCGGCGTCGTACTCTGGGTGGAACTGGACGCCGAACGAGCGGTCCTTCCGGAACCCGTGGATCCCGTACTCGTTTTCGGCCAGCAACTCGGCGCCCGGCGGGAGGTCGGTGACCGCGTCCGAGTGGGTGGTGAAGACCGTGAACTCCTCGGGCACGCCCGAAAACAGCGGGCCGCCGCGGTGGCGCACCGTCCGGTAGCCCAGTTCGTACTCGCCCATGTCGGCCACCTCGCCGCCGAGCGCCTCGGCCAGCACCTGGTGGCCGAAACACACCCCGAGCGTCGGAAGCCCGCCCTCCGCCGCCTCGCGCACCCAGTCCAGCAGCCCCTCGATCCACGGCTCCTCGCTGTACACCGAGGACCGGGAGCCCGTGACGACGACGCCGTCGTAGTCGAAGGTCGGGGGAAGGGCGCCCGCGGTCACGTCGAACTCCGCGAGGTCGGCGTCGAGTTCCCGCCGGAAGTTGCGGCGCGTCGACGGCTCCCCGTGGGAGGCATCGAGGAGGGCGAGTCTCGGTCGCTGCATGGGAGATTCGAGGTGCTGCCGAAGCAAAGGCGTTGCGTCCGGTTCAGCATCTGCCGTCGCCTGTGTCGGTTCGGTCGGCCGCTCCCGGACACTGCCGTCCCGATCGGACCGGGCCTACCAGGTGCAGTTCGGACAGCGCTCGGCGGGCCAGTCGCCCGACTCGACCTCTCTCCGGTCCCCGTCCTCCGGGACGGTCCGCGCGCGACTGCACCCGAGCACGTCCGTGCGGTGCCACTCATCCTCCGACGGTGTGCGTACGAGTGTCACACTCATGCGTGAAGGAAGGACGCCGAGCCCCGTAACTGGTTGGGTCGTCCTGCGACGAGGACAGCGAACGCGGACGGGACGTCAGGGGCCCTCGTCGCCCGTCCCGTCGAGCAGAGCGAGCAGTTCGTCCGTCACGACCCGTGCGGCCTCCGCCCAGACGAGGTGACCGGCCGCCTCGACCGCCCGGAACGACCCCCGGGGGAGGTCGCCGGCGAGCCGTCGGGCCCGTTCGGGGGGCCAGACCGCGTCAGCCGCGCCGTGGACGACGAGCGCCGGGACGGTCACCTCGTACAGCCAGTCCCGGGCGTCGAAGCCGCGGACGGCCGCCGCCTGGGCCGCCCAGGCGTCGCCGGTCGCGTCTTCCTCCCATCGCCACCCGTCGATCCGGTCGACTGCGTCGGGGTGCTCCCGGCGGAACCGCTCGGCGGTCGCCGCCGCGAGCGACCGGTCCCACGAGTCGGGGTCCGCGGGGTCAGCACGGAGGGCGTCGAGGTCCAGCCCCCCGCCGTGGGCGGCGGTCCCGAACAGCGCCAGCCGATCGACCCGCCCCGTGGTCCGGGCGAGTTCCAGCGCGACCATCCCGCCGAGGCCTGCGCCGACGACCGTCGCGGACCGCACGCCGGCCGCCGCCAGCACCGCCTCGGCGTCGGCCGCCAGGTCCGCGACCGCGTACGGTCCCGCCGGGGCGTCGGACCGGCCGGCTCCTCTGAGGTCCGTGACGACGCTCCGGTACGGCCCGGCGACCGCGGGAGCCTGCCAGCCCCACTGCCAGGCGCCGTACCCCAGGTCGCCGAGGAAGCAGACGGCGTCGCCGTCGCCGTCGGCAGTGTAAAAAAGCGAGACGCCGTCGTTGGTGGCGGTGGGCATCGGTTCGTGTCGTATCGTGTCGCGTCGCGTTCGCGTCCGGGCCTCAGGCGTCCATGACCGCCCGCAGCACGTCGTCGGCGTCGTCGAGGGCGTCGTCGAGGGCGTCGACGTCGGGGCCGCCGCCCTGGGCGAAGTCCGGGGGCCCGCCGCCGCCGCCGCCGACCTTGCCCGCGAGGCGGCCGACGACCTCGCCGGCGTTGATCGGGACGCCGTCGGGGACGCCCACGACGATCTGTGCGCTCCCGCCGACGTCACCGCCGAGGACGGCGACCCGTCCCGCCTCGACGATGGCGTTGGCCTGCGCCCGGAGTTCGTCGGCGTCGACGTCGAGGCGCCGGATCTCGGCGGCGGTGCCGTCGACGTCGACCTCCTCACCGCCCGCAGCGGCGCGGGCCTCCGCGAGTTCCTGCTTCAGGCGGTCGATCTGTTTGCCGCGTTCCTTCCACTCCTCGAAGAAGCGCTCGGCGGTCTCGGGCACCTCCTCGGGGGCGACGTCGAACACCTCGGCGGCCCCGTAGAGGGCGTCCTCGGTCTCCTGGGTCGCGCGGATGGCGGCGTCGCCGGCAGCGAAGACGATCCGCTCGACGCCGTCCTGGACGGGTTCGGTCGTGAGGATCTTGACGACGCCGATGTCGCCGGTCCGGGTGACGTGGGTGCCGCCACAGGCCTGGACGTCGTCGCCGACGTGGATCAGTCGGATCTGTTCACCCGGCGGGACCCCGCCCTGGTAGAGGTCGAAGCCGTGTTCCTCCTCGGCCTCGTTGCGGTGGGGCCACTCCTGGGTGACCGCCAGGTTGTCCGTGATGACGTCGTTGGCGACGCGTTCGATCTCCTTGACCTCCTCGCGGGAGATGCGCTCGTAGTGGCGGACGTCCAGCCGCGAGCGGTCGGTGCCCTTCTGGGCGCCGGCCTGGCGGACGTGCTCGCCGAGCACCTGGCGGGCGGCGTAGCCGATCACGTGCGTCGCGGTGTGGTGGCGCATCAGCGCGCGCCGGCGGTCGACGTCGATCTGTCCGCGGACGAACTCGCCCTTGCCGGGGTCGGCGTCGGTCCGGTGGAGGATCACCCCGTCGCGGACCTGGACGTCCTCGACGTCGACCGAGACGTCGTCGGTCGCGAGGGTGCCCGTGTCGCCCGGCTGGCCCCCGCCCTCGGGGTAGAACATCGTCTGGTCGAGCACCACGTCGTAGCCGTCCTCGCGCTCGATCACGTCGAGGACGACGGCCTCGAACTCCGTGCGCTCGGGGTCGTCGTAGTAGAGCCGATCCGTCTCGGGGAGGTCGTCGAGGCGCTCGTCGCGGTCGGTCGTGACCTCTTCGGCCTCCCCGCCGCCGTGGCGGGCGGCCACCAGCGAGTAGAAGTCGTCGGGGACCGCCACCTCGACGTCGTGGTCGGCGGCGATGTCCCGGACCATGTCGGGCTGGATGCCGTGGGAGTCGTACAGTTCGACCAGGTCCTCGGTCGGGATCGGCTCGCCGGCCTCGGCGTACTCCCGGGCGAGGGATTCGACGCGGCGACCGCCCCGTTCCAGGGTCTCACGGTATTTGCGCTCCTCGGTGCGGACGACGTCGCGGATGGTGTCGCGGTTCTCGTAACCCAGCCGCTCGGCCTGCATGTCGACCAGTTCGTCCAGCGGGGCGTCGACGCCGACGTCGTCGACCAGCCGCTTGGTGCGCCGGAGCACCATCCGGGCGAGGTAGCCGGTGCCGACGTTCGAGGGGACGATGCCGTCGCCGAACATGTAGGCGAGAGCACGGCAGTGGTCGGCGATGGCGTAGACGCTCTCCAGCGGTTCGAGCAGGTCGGTGAGGGAGTCGACGTCGACGTCGAGTTGCTCGGCCACGTCGGCCCGCGCCGACCGGAGGTCGTCGATCTCGTCGATGTCCAGGTAGCCCGAGAGCTTCGCCGAGCGGTGGACCAGCTCACGCTCCTCGTCGGTGAGCTCGATCCCCGCGTTGTCCTTCAGGAAGTCGATCATGTCGGGGTAGACGGCCTCGTAGACGGTTGGCGTCCCCTGGGACACCCACGTCCACCGTTCGAGCCCGTAGCCCGTGTCGACGACGTAGGTGTCCATCTTCGAGTAGCGGTTGCCGTCTTTCATCTCGTAGTCGCCGTCGGGGTCCTGCTCCATCGACATGAAGACGAGGGTGGCGAGTTCCGCACCCTGGTACATGACCTCGATGGCGGGGCCAGCGTTGCCGCCGCCGACCCAGGGGTCCTCGATGTAGGTGATCTCCTCCAGGTCGGCGCCCAGCGACTCGAAGAACTCGTCGCAGTACCTGACCGTCTCGTTTTTCCAGTACACTTCGCCCTCGTAGGCGTACTGGTCGGGGTCCTCGATGTCCTCGCGGGCGTTGAAGGCGTGGTGGGCCATCATCTCGAAGGCCATCGTGTGGCGGCCGGTCTTGCCCACGTTGTCGATGTCCTGCATCCGGATGCAGGGCTGGGAAATCGTGAGGGGGTTGGCCGGCGGGGGGGTCTCGCCGGACGTGACGAGGGGCTGGAAGTCGTAGATCGACGCCTGAGTCAGGAGGACGTCGTCGCGCCAGCGGTTGGCTGCGACGGGGTACGGCTCGATGCGCTCGTGGCCGCGTTCCTCGAAGAAGGAGAGAAACGCCTCCCGCATCTCTTCCAGGGAGTACTCGCGGTCGAAGCCGGGGTTGTCGATGAACGTGTAGTCGTCGGCTGGCGGCTCGCCGCAGGTCTCCCGGTCCGGGTCGCGCGTCCAGAACCAGCTTTCCGTCACCGGGCACTGCTTGCGCTCGAACCCCTCCTCCTCGAAGTAGTCGAGGCGGTACTCCTCCTCGAGTTCGCTCATTGTTCCTGATTGGCCGACCCCCGGGTAAAACAGTTCCGGGAACCGCCGCGCACCCCCGCGACACCCCCGATATCAGCCGATCGGGCGTCGAGCGCCGCCGCCGCTCTGGGGCCGATCGCCGGCCTCAGAACCGCCCGCGAGCTTTCAGTTCGTCCACAACTGTCCGGACGCGCTGGGCCGCCGATTTGGGCACCACGAGCACGCGGTCGTCCCACGCGACCACCGCGAGGCCGTCGACGCCGACCAGCGAGACGTGGTGATCCGGGCTCGCGATCACGTTGTCCCCGGCGTCGACGGTCAGGGCCTCCCCGAGGGCGGCGTTGCCGTCGGCGTCGGTCTCCAGAATTCGCGCGAGCGCGTCCCAGGCGCCGAGGTCGTCCCACTCGAAGGCGACCGGGACGACCGCCGCGTTCGTCGTCCGCTCCATCACCGCGTGGTCGACGCTGATGGGGTCGACGGCGTCGAACCCGGCCTCCGGGTCGCCCGCCTCCAGGGCCTCGACCAGCGGCGCGAGCGGCGACGACCGGGCGGCGTCGAGGAAGGCCTCGGGCCTCCAGGCGAAGAGACCGGCGTTCCAGAGGTACCCCTCGTCGACGTACCGGGCTGCGGTCTCTGCGTCGGGCTTCTCGTGGAACGCCGCAAGGTCCCGGTGGTCGTCCCGGCGGGTCCCCGGTTCGACGTAGCCGTAGCCGGTGTCGGGCCGGGTCGGCGACACCCCGAAGGCGACGAGCGATCCGGTTTCGGCCGCGACGCTGGCGCCGGTCCGGATCGCCCCCTCGAAGGTGGTCGGGGCGTCCGCCGGCGCGTCGGCCGGCCGCTCGTCGGGGGATCGGTCGGCGACGTGGTGGTCGCTCGGGAGGATGGCCACGACGGGGTCGTCGTACCGCTCGCGGATGCGGTGGGTGGCGTACGCCACCGCGGGCCCCGTGTCCTTGCCCGCGGGTTCGACGACGACCTCGGCGTCGGGGGCGTGTTCTTCCACGAGCGGCGCGAACGCCTCGCGGGTGCTGACGACGACCCTGTCGGCGAACGCAGCGCGGTCGACGGTGCGTCCGAGCAGCGAGCGCTCGCCGTCGAGGGCGAGAAACTGCTTCGGGCGGTCGCTCCGGCTGGCGGGGTAGAGCCGCGAACCGATGCCGCCGGCGAGCACGAGCGCGACGAGCTGACGGGCCATGGCCGGCGTGAGTCGCCCGGCAGGGAAAACCGTGCCGGCGTGAGTCGCCCGACGTCTGCCCCCGGTGGGCTACCAGGTCTCGACGCTTCCCTCGCGGACGTCCTCGGCACAGCCGCGACAATCCGGATGTTCCGGGTCGAAGCAGGCGGGGAGGTCGCCCTCCAGCGCGACCGCCCGGCGTTCGGCGTGGCGCCGACAGACGATGCGGACCCGCCCCTCGTCGTCTCGCGGGAGCGCCCCGGCGGCCTCTTCGGCGTCCCTTTCGCCCTCTTCGCGCTCGCCGTTGGACTCCCCGCTCCGTCCATCGCGGTAGGCGTGCCGGGCGGATTCGTACTGGCGACCGACCGCGCGGAGCTTCGATCGAACGAGGCGTTCGATGCGCCGATCCATGGGTACGGTTGGGGAGCCGGCGGCAAAGGTCCGTCGCCGGCCCCCCTCACCGGGCTGTCCGCCGCCGGAGCAGTCGGTCGCTGGGGCGGTCAGTCGCCGTCGATCGCCTGCTGGTCGCGGATCCGGCGGATCTGCTCCGCGAGGCCCCGGTTGTCCAGTCGGAGCCGGATCCGATCGACCAGCGTGACGAGCGCGAGCGCCCCGAGCAGCGCGGCCGTCAGGTCGCCGGCCCGGAGCGCGAGCGCCCCGAGCGCGACCGCGATGAGCGCCCCGAGCGCCTCGAACCACCAGGTGGACGCGAGTTCGACGAGGGCGTCGGTGTCGACCATACCCCACGAGCGGCCGGACGGGCCATGAACGTTCTGGGTTCCGAGCCGGCGGTGTCTCGGGTCCCCCGTCTTCACGCGGCGTCCACCACAACCCTCATCGGGCCTCCGCGGCATCCTCCGGACGTGACCGCAGACGATCCCCCACGGGGGGCGGCGAGCGATCGCCCGTCGTTCGACCGGCGGCTCCGGGTTCTCTCCTTTAACGTCCGCTTCGACGCCGAGGGCGACGAGGGCGACCGGGCCTGGCACGAACGGCGTGGGGTCGCGGCGAGCGTCGTCCGGTTTCACCGGCCGGACGTGGTCGGCCTCCAGGAGCCCCTGGCCCACCAGTTCGAGGACGTCCGCGAGCGCGTCCCGGGCTACGAGTGGACCGGTGTCGGCCGGGTCGACGGCGTCGGTGCCGGCGAGTTCGTCCCGATCGGGGTCCGCGCCGACCGCTTCGATGTCCTCGCCGACGGTACCTTCTGGCTCTCGGAGACGCCGTCGGTGCCGGGGTCGGTCGGCTGGGACGCCGCCCACCCCCGGCTGGTCACCTGGCTCCGCGTCCGCGACCGCCGTACCGGGGTCGCGTTCGTCGCCGCCAACACCCACTTCGACCACCAGGGCGACCGCGCCCGCGAACGCGCCGCCGCGCTCGCCCGCGAGCGCCTCGACGACGTCGCCGGCGACGACCCCGTCCTGTTGACCGGCGACCTGAACTGTCCGCCCGACGCGCTCCCGGTCTCGATCCTGACCGGTTCCGAAGGGCCTGGGCGGCGCCTGGTCGAGGCCGAAGGGGCGTCGACCTGGCCGCGCCACGGCCCGGCGGCCACGTTCGACCGGTTCGCGGGCGACCCGGACCGCCGGATCGACCACGTTCTCGTCTCGCCCGGCGTGACCGTCCACCAGTTCGGCGTCCTCGACGACCGGCAGGACGGCCAGTTGCCCTCGGACCACCGGCCGGTGCTCGCGGAGGTGTCGCTGCCGGTCGACGGGGCGGAGGCGCCGACCGGGACTTCGCGCGACGACATCGATGCTGGCGCCGACGCTGGCGACGGCGACGCATCCGGGTGACCGCTGGTCAGGCCGCCCGGGCCGAGCGCCGACGCCGGACGAGGGCGAGCGCTACGAACGCCCCGGCGAACGCGGCGCCGGTCACGAGGTTCACTGTTAGCCACTCCCGGGGGGTAGCGGCGACCGGCCGCGGTTTGAGGACCTCGAAGTACAGCCACCGCAACTGTTCCGACGCCGCCGACGGGACGAGGAATCCGGCGATTGCGGCGCCCCCGAGGGCCAGTGCCCGCCGGAGTCGGCCGCGAGTCGGTACGTTCCGCCGGGCGCCGTCGAGGTAGGCCACAGCTGCGACGGCCGCGCCGCCGACGAGCCCGCCTGCGAGCAG
>Ga0207720_100594_pt1 | contig 21938 bp, 18 predicted proteins | sample A23P2SouthBayCA_2_FD_187751 | JGI IMG/M metagenome (GOLD analysis project Ga0207720, IMG submission 187751) | Aerobic enrichment media microbial communities from Eden Landing Ponds, California, USA - A23 E3 (2) (SPAdes) | ecosystem: Environmental > Aquatic > Marine > Unclassified | place...
CTCCATGTGGAAGAACACGTCGTCGTCGGAGTCCTCAGTCGCGATGAAACCGTAGCCGCCAGTGTCGTTGAAGAAGTCAACCTTACCGTTTGCCATTGCAACTGATCGGACAGCCGCCGACCGGATAAGGGTTCCGTATTTGTGTTCCAACGTCGATTCTTTCCGGACAGATATCCTGTGACAATCGAGAATAGTGGGTATTCAACCACGTTTCGTCGAGTATCGTGGGATGCAGTGGTCGATTCGTCACATCGAGGCGGAGGTTCTCGGGATTCGGAGGTACCAGCCCCATGTGAGGCACTGACGCCCGATCCGTGCACCCACAGCACACCGTTCTGGGAACGCCTGTTCGAACCGATCCCGCACCCTGGGCGAGAACTGCACCCGCGTGCGGGGGTCACTCGTCGGACTCGTACTCCCGGTAACTGATGTGGCCGCACGCCTTGCAGTGGGACGCGTCCGCGTCGTGGCCCGTGAGCCCGCAGGCCGGGCAGGTCACGTCGACGCGCCGGCCACGGGTCCACGCGGGAACGATCTTGCCCGCCTGCCACGGGACGAGAACGATGGCCGCGAGGACGCCGCCGACCGTCACCCATCGCCCGAGGCGGGTGGCGGGGACGATGTCGCCGAAGCCCACGGTCGTGAGGGCGATCACCATACGATAGAACGCGTCGTCGAAGGTTTCGACGCCGGGATTCGCGGCCGACTCGGCGCTGTAGAACAGTCCCGCGTGGACTGAGCGACGGCGTAGCTTTGGACGACGAACACGGCGACGAACGCGAGATCCAGCGCCAACAGCGCGACGTCGATCGCCCGGCCGACCCTCGTTCGATGATCGAACAGGTAGAAGCGTACCCGCTCCCGGAGCGCTCGCGGTGCACCCCCGGTCGCGTGGCCGTCCACACCCCGGATGCGACACCGATGGACAAAGACCCTCACACCCCGGTTTCGTCGCCCGGTTCGGCGCCACCGTCGGTCTCGTCGGCGGCGGTCTCATCGGCACCGACTGCGCCGGGAGCGCCCTGCCGTTCGCTGTCGACCCCGTCGGTCACGACGATCGTCTCCACGAGGACCGCGGCGAACGCGAGCACGATCGGTCCGACGAACAGGCCGACGAAGCCGAACGCGAGGACGCCGCCGAAGATGCCGACGACCATCAGTCCGGGGCTGACGTGCGCCTCGTGGCCGGTGAGCACCGGCCGGAGGTAGTTGTCCGAGAGGCTGATCACGCCGGCGCCGAGGACGAACACGACCGCCGCGTCGACCGGACGCCCCGAGACGAACAGGAACGCGGCCATCGGGATCCAGACGACCGACGCGCCGATCAGCGGGAGCAGCGAGAGCAGGGTGGTGACGACCGTCCAGAAGACGACGTTCGGGACGCCGACGAGCGCGAACACCAGGCCGGTGAGCAGTCCCTGCACGACCGCGATGCCGACGTTGCCGACGATCACCCCCCACGCGATCCGGTCGAGGTCGCGTCGGAGCGCCGCCTGCGTTGTTCCGTCGAGCGGTACGACACGCTCCGTCCACGCGAGCAGTCTGTCCCCGTCCGCGAGGAGGTAGTAGACGACGAACAGCAGCACGGTGACCCCCACGAGCACGCCCGAGATCCCGCCGAACAGATCGACGACGCTCCCCAGCCCCGATTCGAGGCCGCGACGCATCAACTGGTCGAGTTCAGACCGCAGGTCGATGCCGCCGGCCGCCGCGAGCAGTTCCACCGTCTCGAGGTCGACGGCGCCGTTCGCGATCGCCGCGCGCAGGCGGAGGAGTTCGCGCAGCGCCACCGCGATCACGACCGCGATCGGGACGAGGACCGTGGCCGTCGAGAGCGCGACGAGGACGGCCGCCGAGGGACGCTCCCCGATGCTCGGTGCGAGCCGATCGTGAACCGGCCGGAGGACGTACGCGAGCAGCACCCCGAACAGGACGTACTGCGCGACCGGCGCGACGACGACGGCCGCCGCCGCAGCGACGACCGCGGTGGCGACGAGGAGGAACCGACGCTGAGGCCTCACACGATCGCGGACGTCGCGAACCGATATCAACTCCCGTGCCGTCGACCGACTGGACCCTGACCGTCGACGCCCGCCGCGTCGACGCGGCGGACGTCGACAGCCCAGCAACAACGACGCGAGGCGCCGGGAGCGAACTACTATGATGGCGCCCACGGATCGGCCACCATGGTATCAGAGAGCGATCCACAGAGGAACGAGGCGTACGACACCGTCGAGGTCGACCGCGACGGCTACGTCGGCCGGATCACCCTCGATCGCCCGGAGGCGATGAACACGTTCAGCACCGAGTTGGCGATCGACCTCGACGACGCGTTACACGACCTCGACGAGCGCGACGACGTGCGGTCGATCGTCGTCGACGGCGCGGGCGACGCGTTCTCCGCGGGGATCGACGTCTCCGAGCACGGCGACTACGACTCGAAAGCCGAGTACGAGGCGTGGGTCGCGCGGATGGAGGACCCGTTCCACACGCTCGCGGAGATGGACACGCCCGTCGTCGCCGCGGCGCACGGCCACGCGGCCGCGAACGGGCTCGGGCTGGTGGCGGCGTGTGACCTCGCCGTGGCCGCCGAGGGGACGATGTTCGGGGCGACCGCGCCGAAGGTCGGGCTGTTCTGTATGGGACCGTCCGTCCCGTTGATGAAGACGCTCACGCGCAAGCGATGTCTGGAGATGGTGCTCACCGGAGAGCTGATCGACGCGGAGACGGCCGAGGAGTGGGGAGTCCTCAACCGGGTTACCCCCGCCGGCGACCACGTCGACGGCGCCCTCGAACTGGCCGAGACGATCGCCTCGAAGAGCCCCGTGGCCGTGCAGATGGGCAAGCGGGCGTACTACGAGATGGAGGACATGCCCTACCACGAGGCGCTGGACTACTCCAACGAGCAGTTCGCCGGACTCTGTACGACTGCGGACGCCAACGAGGGGATCGAGGCGTTCCTCTCGGGTGAACCGCTCGCGGCCGAGGAGTGGCCGGGCGAGTGAGGCGCCGCCCCGTGGATATATCGACTGAGAACTGCGACCGAACAGTCATAGCACGAGTCGGCGTACCCGAGTCAACAGACGTGTTCTCACAATGACGAACGAGGAGCCCGCGGCGACCGTGTCGCCGTCAAACACGCTCGGCCGCATCCACGAACCGGCACTCGCGCTCGACCCCACGGGAACTGTGACCTTCGCCACGGACGCGGCGGCGGGACTGCTCGGTGGCGAGACGAGCGACCTCGTCGGGGAGTCGGCGTACGATCGGTTCGGGGAAGCCTTCGGGGAGAACGCCCGCGAGACCGTTCGTCGGGCGGCTGAGAGCGGCGACGCCGTCCGGTTCGACGTGACCGCCGAGTCGGGCGACCGGCGCGTCGAGGTCCAAGCGTACCCCGGTCCCGACGGGACGATGCTCCGACTGCGCGAACGGAACGACGCGGTTCCCGAGGTGCCGGCGGAGGCGGTGGACGCCGCCGCGGACGGGTTCGCGGTCCTCGAGGACGGCGAGTACGTGTACATGAATCGGACCCACGCCGAGATGTTCGGCTTCGACCCGTCGGAACTCGTGGGCTCCAGTTGGAAGCGTGTCTACCGTGAAGCCGAATGCGAGGATATCGAGGAGACGATACTACCGGCCGTCGAGGACGAAGGTCGATGGACGGGCGAGTTAGTCGGGCGGAAACGAGACGGGAGCGACGTCCACCACGAGGCGGAACTCGAGAGCCTCGAGGACGGACGGCTCGTCTGCACGAATCGCGACGTCTCCGCTCGCAGAGGCCGCAAGCGGGCAGTGGAACGCCAGCGAACCCGGCTCCGCGCGCTGTTCGACAAGTCGCCCGACGGGATCGTCGTCCACGACGCCGACGGGCGGGTCGTGGACGTGAACGAGACCGAATGCGAGACGCTCGGCGTCGATCGAGAGACGCTGTTGTCGATGAACGTCGCCGACTTCGAGGTCGGACACGACCACGAGGAGTTGCGGGAGATGTGGGCCGGGATGGCCGAGGGCGACGTGCTCAAGGTGGAGGGCGAGCATCGCCGGTTCGACGGCGAGGTGTTCCCCGTCGAGATCTGGGTCAACAAGGTCGAGGTCGACGGGAGTGAGCGGTTCATCGCGCTCGACCGCGAGATCACCGAGCGAAAGCGGCGCGAGCGTGAACTCGAGCGAACGCGGGAGTTCCTGGAGAAGACGCAGACGGCCGCCTCGATCGGGGGCTGGGAGATCGACCTGCGGGATGAGACGCTCCGGTGGACCGACGAGGTGTACCGGATCCACGGGTTGCCGACCGACGCCGACGTCTCGATAGGCGACGCGATCGGGTTCTATCACCCCGACGACCGGCCGGAGATCAGCGATGCGTTCGACCGGCTGACCGAGGACGGCGAATCGTACGACGTGGAACTCCGGATCACGACCGCGGACGACGACGTTCGGTGGGTCAGGGCGGTCGGTGAACCTCAGTTCGCTGACGACGGAGCGGTGGTCGGCGGCATCGGAATGTTCCAAGACATCACCGAGCGCGTCGAGCGGCGCCGGGAGCTCCGCGAGACGAAGGAGCGGCTGGACCTCGCCGTCGAGGGAGCCGGCCTCGGCATCTGGGACTGGGACATGCAAACCGACGCGGTAACGTTCAACGACCAATGGGCCGAGATGCTGGGGCTGTCGCCGGACGACATCGACCCCCACCTCGACACCTGGGAGTCGCGGGTGCATCCCGACGACATGGAGCGCGTGGAGGCCGAGTTGAACGCGCACGTCGCCGGCGACGCGCCGCTGTACGACTGCGAGCACCGGATGCGGACCGCCGACGGCGGATGGATGTGGATCAGGGACGCCGGGAAGGTCGTCGAACGGAACGAGGCGGGGGAGCCGGTCCGCGCGGTCGGGATCCACCTCGACGTCTCCGACCGGAAGGAGTACGAGGAGACGCTCGAACGCACTCGGTCGGAGCTGCGTCAGATCATCGACCTGGTTCCCGACCTGATCTTCGCAAAGGACGAGGACGGTCGGTACCTCCTCGCGAACGAGTCGACCGCGGACGCGTACGGGATGGACCCGGCGTCGGTCGAGGGGAGGACCGAGTCGGAGATCATCCCTGACGCCGAGGAGTCCAGCGACTTCCGGTCGGACGACAGACACGTGATCGAGTCCGGCGAGGCGGTCGAGATCCCGGAGGAGGAGCTGACGACCGCCGACGACGAGACTCGGGTCTTCCACACGACGAAGATCCCGTACACGGTCGCCGGAAGCGGCGAGAACGCCGTCCTCGGGTACGCGAGGGACATCACGGAGATCAAGTCCTACGAGCGCACGCTCGAGGCGCAACGCGACAACCTCGGCGTGCTCAACAAGATCGTCCGTCACGACATCCAGAACAATCTCAACATCGTCGTGGGGTACGCGGAGTTCCTCAAAGCGCACGTCGACGCCGACGGCGAGGAGTACCTCGACTCCGTGCTGCGGGCCGCCCGCGACGCGATCGGGATCACGGCCTCCGCGGGCGAGGTGACCGAACTCCTGTTGGAGGTCGACTCCGAGTTGATGCTGACCGACGTCTCCTCGGTTCTCCGGGAGCGTATCGACGACGTGCGGTCGAGTCACCCGGGGGCCGTGATCACGACCGACGGCTCGCTGCCGGCCGTGTCGGTCCTCGCCGACGACATGCTGGGGTCGGTGTTCCGGAACCTGCTCCAGAACGCGGTGGTTCACAACGACGCCGAGGTTCCGGAGGTCGTCGTGTCGGCGACGGAGACCGACGAGAGAGTCAGGGTCGCCGTCGCGGACAACGGCCCCGGGATCCCGGAGGCCCAGCGCGAGGCGATCTTCGAGGAGGGGACGCAGGGGATCGACAGCGAGGGGACGGGTCTCGGGCTGTATCTCGTCCGGACGCTCGTCGACCGGTACGACGGCAGCGTGTGGGTCGAGGAGAACGATCGCGGCGGCGCCACCTTCGTCATCGAACTCCCGCGGGACGACGATTCGCCGCTCGGGTGAGTCTCGGGCCGACTCGGAACGCTCGCGGCGGGTCGGCGGGCCCACCGCGGCCCACCGGTGCACGCCCCGATCGGCCGAGTGTCCGCTCGGCAGCGGGTGGGGGTATCCGACGGGACGGGGACGGCCTCGATCCCGACGGTCCGTCCGAACGCGACGATGGGGACCCGCGGGTGGGCGGATATCGACCCGCGAAAACGGCCTCGGCACTCACAACTCACGATCTATCCATATTGAATATGTTTAGCGCCGCTATAGACGCTGCTGAATCCGTAGTCCGTTCACACTCTCTTGCCACTCTTCTCGCATGTGCTCCAAAGCTCGAATGAAATACGTCGCTGGCTCTTAGCGAAGATAGCGAAACAGTCCTCTCTGGATTCTGTTAGGACGTGCCGTGCAAGATCACTCAAACCAGTTGATAACGCGCTAAATGGCCGAGATTTCTTATACCACTACTGCGACATGATCGACATGAAACGCCGACGATTCTTGGAGGCCGCAACGCTATCTTCCGTTCTCATCAGTGGGTGTAGCTTCGGCAGTACGTCGTCTCCGACCGAAACTAACACAGATAGCTCCACCCCAACTGAAACAGACACAGAAAGCCCCAATCCGACTGACTCTGCTAGCAGTGCGGAGTTCGCGTTCGGACAACCGACGTATCCGGATGTCGTTCCCCCTGTCGACACATTTACTATACAACTGCCGGTGACGAACACGGGCGACACTGAAGGGTCGACCACCGTCTTGTTGACTGTCGACGAGAGGGAACGTTCGAAGACGATTGCTGTCGATCCGGGCGAGGAGGTGACACTCTCGTTTACCATCGACGGCGGCCTCGTCGCAGACACCTACGATTTCGTCATCGAAGAGAGCCGGACAGGTCAAACTGCTCGTGGGAAGGTGCGGGTCGGAGGGGACGTCCCTGAACTCGAGTATTTCATCGGGACCGAGGGTCAGAAGTTCGTCCGGAACGGTGAGCCGTTCTATTTCAGCGGAGGGAACAACGATATGCTTCGACGGGCACCGAAGTGGTACGTCGATATGGTGTTCGCCGAGGCCGCTGAATTGGGTATGACGGCGCTTCGAACGTGGGTGTACGCCGGCAAGTGCTACATCGGTGAGTGTAAGGGGAACAACAGCAAGGTGTTACCCGAACCCGCTGACGACGGTTCAGATGCTGTCGAGTCGCTTCCACCACTTAACGAGGCCGTGATGAGGCAACTGGACTATGCGATCTACAAGGCCAACGAGACCGGTGTTCGGTTGGTCCTCCCCCTGTTGAGCAATACGGACAGTCACACTGGCATCACCGATTTCGTTCGCTACAGTGCGTCGGCATCAGGCCACGACGACTTTTACACCGACACTACCTGCCGAGAACTCTACAAAGAGTACGCCGAAGCGGTTCTGACGCGGGTAAATGTCTACACTGGCCGCGAATACCGAAACGACCCCGGTATCCTGATGTGGGAACTGGTGAACGAGCCCGACCTCCTGGACAACGACGGCGAGACGTCGATCATGCAAAACTGGATCGAGGAGATGGCCCCGTTCATCAAGTCCATCGACGACAACCACCTCCTCTCAACCGGCGAAATCGGCTACTACGAGGAGTCGAGAGCCCAGAGTCTTCCAAATAAATCAGACCAAGGGATGGACTTCATCAAGAATCATCAGCCGGAGGCAATCGACGCGGCGACGTTCCACATGTACCTCAACAAGAACAGTCTCATGGTCGAAGACGACGGCATCCCCCGATGGAAAACGTGGGTAGAGAACCATGCACGCGACGCACACGAACAGCTCGACAAGCCACTGTATGCCGGTGAGGTCGCACCGAGTAACGACGATGGTGAGTTCCGGGTGGACCGTCGAGACGACGATTCGAAAGCCCAGGACGAGAAACGGGCCGAGAAGTATCGAGAGATTTTCGGCGAGTTCGTCGATTACGATGTGAACGGTGCTTTCAACTGGACGTTCATGATCCCGTTCGACTACGCCACTGACCCGGTTGATGACCCGGAGAAATGGAACGCGGGGGTTAGTGTCTATCCGGAGGATCCTTACACACCGGAGGCGCTCCGGGACTATGCTACCACACTTGATTCACTATCTCCGGATCCGGAGTCCCAGTAACAGTACTGAATCGATTGGTGACGTAAGCGCTCAACCACCGCACTTCTCGAATCGTTTCGGGTGTGAAATAGTAGACAAACGGCACCAGTGATACATCCAACCTCTGTATCTCGCACTGTTTTCTGTAGGTATATCCATCCCAACAGTTTCTGCGCCGAGTTGCACCGCAGTAACTCGGCTGTGACTGTTTCTCTGACACGCCAGATCTGTATTGCACTTTGAGGCCCCTCTACCGATCTAAATTAACAACTGCCCCCTCTCAGAAGGTAGCAGACGCGATTCTCCGACGTGCGTTCACTCTCCCCTCCCCCCCGCAAATGTATGGATAGAAAGCCGGCCTCGGCACTCGAACCAGTAATTATTACCGACTCACGAAACTATTTATATAAGAATCCCAATTCTCATTCAAACCGACAGACGACGATGGGATACGCCGGACGATGCGCCCTATCTTGTGGAATGAAATGGGCGGAGATTATGCGTGAAAACTCTCGTCACAATTTCGGCAGGTAGCCCACTGACCTGCCTTCACTTTCTGCTTTTCACCGCACTCAGGGCACTCACGCCAAACTGAACGATTTCCGTAGGACATACTCTACCAAACAAAAGCCGCGTGTAAATCTCTGACCCACGCTCGAAAGTGGAGCTGTTTAGCATATCTAATATATCCAGAGTATCGAGACTCTGATTATGTCGACGAGCCTCCCTATTGAGGAACAGCGTAAGCCCTTGTTTGAGGACGTTCCACTTCTGAACTATCTCTTGTTCCCGTTCGCTATCTTTTTTCTAGGCATAGTTCTTGCTTTCAGCCAAGCCAGAATCGATAAACCAACAGTCATCGCTGTCGGATTAACTATCGATATCATTGGTGCTCTCCTTCTTGCACTTCCTGACCTAGCTGTCCGACAGTATCTAACTACACCAAACAAATTAAGGGAAGTTCGAAACCAGCTATTCCAAGTTGGACATGCGACCCGTAATGACGATTCAACTGAACTTTTTGAAGTGCTTGAAAAACTCATTGAGTCCTACTGGGGAGAGAACCTCCGAGACCAATCCCAGGAAGTCTATGTGAAGAGAGTTTTTCCGCCAGGACAGGGACGTAGTTCAGAGAAAGGGATACTTGTCCTGTACAAATCTACAGAAGAGGCAGAAACACCAATAGAACGAACTCAGAACATGGACCCTGATGAGTATTCCTTAGAGGAAGCAGTATTCGGCGGTGAAGATTACGATTGGGTTGCCCAACAAACTCTATTCTATCAATGGCTTGGCGAGGAGATTGAGAGACTGGAGCGCCACCTAACTTGGATTAGAACACAGGGTGCTTTTGTTCTGATGGGAGGCTTCACGCTTCAGCTCATCGCGTCACTATGAGTCCAGGTGGGCTGTCCGTGGACTCTGGTAATCAGGAAGAGTGGGTGGACGATATTTTGAATGCGATAGTCGCACCACTCACCGCCAAAGATGCGGGGAGAATCCACCTCAGCTTCCGAAAGAATTCAATCCAGAGTACGATGACGTACAAGGAAGAGAGATAGTGATTGTGTTCTGGTCCGATATCAATTAATTCGGAGTGCTTAGTTCTCGTGCGCTTTTGGGATTCTCTCGTATCTGTTTGAGGTGCTGCTGATTCTCGATACTCTGGGCCAAAGTAAGTAATTCTCTCCCTCGTAGTTCAAGCCACGTTGTCTCGAGTTGGCTCCGCTCAGACTCGGTTGCAGGAATCCAATAGCAGTCTCCGATGAACTCCTTGCTCCCCTTAGACGCGAATGCGAACGCAGTCGTCTCTTCCGGTAACGACGTCAATGCCTCCTGAGCGGCAATCAGATACTTACTCCCCAATGCGATGAAGACCAAGTCGTAGTCTCCGGCAAGGATTTGCCGGAGGTCCTGAGGGATATTCATCTCCCGACCAACAGTCGCTACTAACTCGTTATTGGTCATCGTATCTACGTCGAGCTTCATCCGTTCTGCCCGTTGACGAACCTGCTCAATCTCGCTGAGTGTACATTCGTAGGACGGAATATCTGTCCCAGCAGAGAGGACACCAAAGCCGGCAGAGACGATACGCCAATCGATGTTGGCGACCTCCGAAAGCCGCTCTACGGCAGACTGGATAAGTCCGTGTTCTCTTCCCGTGTACATCTCAGCCGCCGAAACCACAGACTCGGGGAACTCCTCAGCCAATGCCTCCCTTGATTTCTCGTCGACCCGTCTACAGTCAGCTACTGCATCGTATCGCTTGCTTCCAGAGCAAAGTGACACGACGAGGACGTTCAGTTCTATGATTTCAGTTGGTACCGGGAGAATCGTACATCCTACGGTTTCTTGAAGATTCAGTAGAATATTCGGATAAGTATGGGCTTTCGCACTCTCTCCGATTTCCCGCGATTCAATCTCGGGGGGAGTCTACTTATTGGACTACTTTCATCTAGTCTCTTGCTGATTCTCCCTGCCGACCCCCTCTCATCGTTGTTCCAAGTCTTAGCACTCGCACAGGCATCCCTGCTAGCGATTATCGTCTCTGTCGGTCTGTTGAGCGTCCAAATCGCTGCTAATCAGTTCACTCCCCTCATTGGACGACGCTTCGAGGAAGACCAATTCCTCACGAGTACGATTCTACGTTTTGGAGTTTCAATCGCTCTTGCTCTGATTGCTATGCTTCTCATCCCTGAACTGTACCCACTCGCGGGGCGACTCCCATTATTCGGACTTGTTCTGCTCGTCACTGCCGGTACCGGTGGTGCGACGTTCAGCTTCCTTTCGATTATCGACGTCAAGGACGATATGCTAAATTATCTGAATCCAGAATCGTTACTCGACGATTTGCTTGAGGACGTCTCTTTTGAAGCCTATCGGCGTTTTTCCGAAGAAGTTCAAGAGAATGGTCACACCGCCCGGAGCCCTGTATTGGAGATTTTCCAGATTGGCCAACGGGCGTTCGAGGACAACGATAATCACACGGCGTTATACGCTATCCACACTTTGGACAAGGCTAGCCAGAAGATACTGACCGAATACGGCGAACTCACTGAAGAGGAACGTCGAGATGTTAGTTTCCATCAGCGGGACCTGTTCGACTACTGGAAGCGACTTATTGACTCTGCCGTCGAAAACGGGACCGATAAAACACTCTATCAGATTGTCCTCAGTCAAAAGGAGATAGCAACAGTAGCAGCAGAAAATCGATTGTCTAGTGTGGGCGGTGAAGCAGCGAAAACACTCCAGTACCTTTGTGAACAAGCGTATCAGCGGGACAGACTGGAGAAAGGCTACTACGCACGATTCAAGCATATCCTCGAAGCCAGCATCAAATACGACGTTCCAGAGATTGCCAACTCGACGGTTATCTACATGAAATCGTTTGCCTTCACCATCACTCGAGATTTCGAGCCCGAGGGCGAACACCGGAGTTGGGAGGAAAGCATCGTCGACAACCTATTTGCGTACCTTCGAGACACTTGGTCGAAGGTGTTTGAGGAAAAGAGCGGCCAAATTAAGGACGGAGAGTATCGGGACCTTCACGACCGGTTTGAGAAAACTATCGGTCATTACGTTTCTACCTGCTGGGCGTTCGACCGTCCGTATCCCTCGAATTTAGAATCAGACTTGACCTCTGTAGCTATCTCGGCAGCAGAAAATGACGAACAGTGGGCCGTCTCGCGCATTACTCGAATGCTCATTGAGCTGTGGGTTATCACCGAGCGCCGAGATAGTCGACGAATTAACGGCTTGGCGAGGATAATCGATTCTGGAGGTCGTAAAGGTGTTGAGGATGCATTCGACCATATTCTGTCTTACGAGCACGTAGACCCGGATGATATGGGAGAACCGGTAGTTATTGGGGAAGATGACTGGGAAGAGAAAATGGAACAGCAGAGTTCGAAAATGTACGACAATGTGGTCGAGGGCATTGGTCGGCTGAATTCAGTACCGGACTTCAGAGAGCACGTAGTTGGGCTTAGAGAACAGATGGAAACCCGCTATAACGACTTTTTCGCTGATTCAGATACGCAGAGGTAGCCGAAGCGAGATACCAGACTAACCTCTTTGTATCATCGTCCGAGTATCCACGCCTATTCAATATGGAACGTCAACGCGATATCGACCGATTGTACCATCTACTCGAAAAGCTTGAGGAGACTGTCGGCGGGAAACAGAAGCTCAAGGACTGTACCGGCTATATGGACTGGCCCGACCGAGGCGTCTACTTCTTTTTTGCATCAGACGAACACCGCGACGGCGGCGACCAGCTTCAGATTACTCGCATCGGGACTCACGCTGTCTCCGAGGGAAGCAGTACCTCGCTCTGGGACCGACTCAGAACACATCGCGGAGCAAAGAGGGGAACCTACGAAGGCGGCGGGAACCACCGAGGCTCCGTCTTCCGGAAACGAGTCGGCGAAGCGTTCGTTGAGCGTGATTCCCTGAATGGTGAGTATCCCCATTGGGGCAAGGGCTCAAGCGCGAAGCGGGAACGCCGACTTGATGAACTCGAGATGGAGCGGCGAGTAAGCGACTATCTCCGGGACCTGCCGTTCCTCTGGCTGAACGTCGACGACGAACCAAGTGCCGAGAGCCAACGAGCCTTCATCGAACGAAACACGATTGCGCTCCTCAGCAACTACCATCGAGAGGCTATTGACCCTCGTTCAGGTGATTGGCTGGGCCATCATAGTCGGAGCAAGAAAATCCGCGAATCCGGACTGTGGAATGTGAACCACGTCGATGAGGACTACGACCCTGAATTTCTCGACCTCTTCCGTGACCAGATAGAGGAAACTTCGCGAGTCTAAGAATCGACCGCCATCGTAGCGACAGGACACTATTATATTGGTAATGTCTGTACAGCAATAGTATGGCAATCTACGTCGATGACCCTCTCAATTCGAACGACGAAGACTGGGACATCAGTAAGTTCCACAGCGATAGCGAATACTTCGTCAAGCGACCACCCTACCAGCGAAAGACCGTCTGGGATACCGGAAAGAAGAAGCAACTAATCGACAGCTTCGTTCGCCAACTCTACGTCCCGCCTGTTGTAATCCGACAAGTTGTCCTCGACGGTAACGACCTCCGTCTCGAAGTCGTCGACGGCCAACAGCGAATCACCGCGATTCAAGAATTCTTCGAGGACGAATTCGCACTCCCCGATACCCCCGAACTCCGCGAACTAAACCCCGAACACGAGATTGCGGGGAAACGATACTCCGAACTTAGCGAGGACGTCCAGGAGTATATCGACTCTCAGTGTTCGCTCAAAGTCATCAAGCTGCGGGGTATCGACGACCCCGACGACAAGCGCCATCAGGAGTTAGCGACGAAAGTATTTTGGCGACTCCAGCAGGGCGAACATCTGACCAACATCGAGAAGAATCACAGTAAGACCTACAGCCCCGTTCGGAACTTCATCGTCCAGACAGCCGACGACATCAGCTTCGACCGAGAGAACTACGAAAGCCGCGACGACAACCCGAACCGCCACGAGTTCTTTACGCTTCTCGCTCGGAACAACGACCGACTCCAGCAACTCTCACTCCTCGCTCGCTTCATCCTGATTGAAATTGATGAAGGCCCGACGAAAGTCACCGGAAAAGAGGTTACCAAACTATTCGATTGCAAGCGAGAAGGGTTCACTGTCCACGAGGACTTAGCGGAGTTCAAACAACGCGATGAGATTCATCGCGTTCAGCGGATGCTCGACCTCCTCACGGAACTCTACCGCGATACCGACCTGAAGAACGGGAACGGAGAAATAGAGTTCCTAAACAAGGAGTACTTCATCCTCAGCCTGTATTCGCTCATCCGCGAGTTGGAGTACGGCGATTACAACTTCGGGCGAGACAACTACGACGAGGTTCGGGACTTCACCGAGGAGTGGTTCAAGCGGTTCGAAGTTGAGGATACAGACGACAGCGAAATGCTCCAATTCAAGGAGGCTCGCCAGCAGAACCGAGGAGCAGTCAACAAGCGACACTACATCCTCGAAAACGCCTTCTGGGAGACGGAGCCCGATATTCAAGAGACGGACAACCAACGGGCATTCTCCCGAGCGCAGCGAATTAAGCTCTTCATCGAGAGTGACCGCATCTGCGAGATGTGCGTAGAGGAAGGGAAAACCGAAGAGGAGGCGAAAGTCTCGTGGAGCAATTGGGATGCCGACCACATCGAGGAACACTCACAGGGCGGCCAGACTGTTCTCGAAAACGCACGGGTACTCTGTCCCCATCATAATCGGGGGCGATAGCGTCCAGCAGTATTATTAATATACTGACATCCCTCCGATTAAATGGCGATTCTCGATGACTGATGCACCATTAGCACCGCGTCGACCGATGGACGACAACAAGGGATTAGGCGAGGGGATGACCAGCGTAGATATCTACTGTCACCGCCAGCACAAAGGCCAATGGCAGCAAGAGGCCGACGAACAAGGAATCAGCCTGAGTCGATATCTGGTCGAACTCGTCCAAGAAGCTCGCTGGCAAAGGAATAACGATAACTGAATACTGAGACTCACCGTTTGAGACGTATTCAGAGATGTTTCTGGTCCCATAGCGGTTGGAGGAGTGAGGGCCGCGTTCTTCAGTCGGATACCGATGTACGCAATGAGCGCCAGGATAACCGGAAGCGCCACGCCGGTCGTTGCAAAGACGGTGCTGAGAAATCCGGAAGTGATGATTTCCTTGCTCATTTGTCGGAGGATGTTGAGGACGGTACTCTCCGAACCGCCGTTATGGCCCTCAGCAGGATTTGAACCTGCAATACCAGGGTTCCCGCCTATTGTCCCCGACGCACCGTGCTTAGCGAGAGATTCGTTTTGTCCAAAATAAGTCTATCTTACTTCACGAGAGATTGTCATAGTCGAGATTGAACGAAGCGGTTTTCGGGACATAGACCGCGTTTCTACCGGTAATATCATTAACCTAACAACCTAATGACTATTCGGAGGTTCTAGTATGACAGAGACATCTGTGGACAGCCCCAGCGACGAACGGGACTTCCAAACGCTCCACAAGAATACGACCAGAGCCGAACTCTTCCCCGCCAAACAGCACAAAGAGGAATGGTGGGAAGAAGCCGAACACGAAGGGTCCAGCCTCAGCCGGTACCTCTACGACCTGATTCAGGAAGCCCGGATGTATCGGGACAGCGGCGCACCCTTCATCCAAACACAGGACCAGACAGTCAAGCAACTCCAAAACAAAATCGACGACCTTCAAACGCAACTTGAAGAGGCTCGACAAGGCGGCGGTGGTCGAACCCACCTCAGTATCGATGACCTCGTCACTCGGGTACTGGACCAGCAGTACCAATCACTAGACGAACTCATAGAGCGCGTTTCTGCTAGTGACGATGTCGCCCAACACCTCCAACGACAAATCGAGAACCGGCTGTACGCCTTAGCCGAGAACGGACAGGTTGAATTTCAGCGTGGACACGGCTGGCGGCTCAAGGAGGGGAACTAACATGGGAGCCGAACCCGGCTCATCGAAAGTCTACGACAACAAGCACGACGAAATCAACTACTTCATTACTCGAAAGCACGCGACCGGCCGGAGCGAAAGAACGCTCAACTCGTACAGTCGCATCCTGCGTGAGTTCTTCCACGACCAATTCCCGGACCTCTCACCTAGCGAAGTCGAGATTCGCCACGTCGAGGACTATCTAATGGCGCTCACAGAACGCGGCGTCTCCCAGAACTCGAAAAAGAAGTACCTGGAAGTCCTCTCCAGCTTCTACGGCTATACGATGAAGCGACCGCAGTTTGAGGGCATCACCAGTAATCCCGCTGCGGTCGTGATGGAGGGTTCGGCCTCGGCACTCATAGGGCTCGTCGTCGCGCCGGTGCCACCCGGGCTCGGAGCGGTCACCTCGTCATCGGCCACCTGCCCATTCCTCGCCGCGAGGCAAGTGCGTTTCTCCTCTCGGGCGACGGATCGAACCCACGGGATCGCCGGTTCGTCGAACAGTTATCACGCTCGGACCCGTGGAACCGACGATGAGTACGACCCGTGGCTTCGACGCCCTCCGATTGAGCCGACCGGAGGTCGCGGTGTTCGTCTCCGGGGTCGCGAGCATGGGCCTGGAGATCCTCGCCGGGCGGATGATCGCCCCGCAGTTCGGCAGCAGCATCTACACGTGGGGGACCATCATCGGCGTGTTCCTCGCGGCGCTCAGCTACGGCTACCACCGCGGCGGCAGGCAGGCCGCAGCGCGTGCGACGAACGGGCGAATGGCCCGCGTCTTCCTGCTGACGGCCGCCTACGTCGCGGGGCTGATCCTCGTCGGCGACGTGCTCCTTCGCGCCACGTCGGGGTTCCCCCTCCCGAGCCGGGTCGCGTCGCTGCCGGCGGTGACGCTGCTGTTCGGGCCGCCGACGTACCTCCTCGGCTACGTCAGCCCGTACGCCGCGGAGCTGTCGACGAAGGAGGGGACCGGCGAGGCGTCGGGGCACGTGTACATGCTCGGCACCGTCGGCAGCATCGTCGGGGCGTTCGCCACCACGTACTTCCTGATCCCGTCGCTCGGGATCGACCAGATCGCGTTGACCTTCGGGATCGTCTCGATCGCGACCGCGGTCGCGATCAGTCGGCCCATCGGCCGCGAGCGCGCGACCGTCACCGGCTTCGTCGCGCTGCTGCTCGTCGCGTCGGCCGCGACCGGGGCCGCGGGCTACACCGTCGAGGGAGAGGTGGTGTACGAGACGCAGACGCCGTACCAGGACCTCCGCGTCGTCGACCTCGGGGACACCCGCACCCTCTACCTCGGCGGACAGCGTCACAGCGCCATGGATCTGGAGGACCCGAACCGACACGTGTTCCGGTACACGCGCTACTTCCATCTGCCGTACCTCTTCGCCGACGATCCCGACGAGATCGACCGCGTGTTGTTCATCGGCGGCGGGGGGTTCACCGGCCCGAAACGGTTCGTCGACGAGTACGAGAACGTCACCGTCGACGTGGCCGAGATCGACCCCGCGGTGATCGCGACGGCGAAGGAGTACTTCCGCCTCGAGGAGTCCGAGCGGCTGAACGTCCACAACGAGGGCGGCCGCCAGTTCCTCCGGGAGACGAACCGCACGTACGACCTGATCGTCCTCGACGCCTATCAGAAGGACAAGGTGCCGTTCGAGCTGACCACGCGGGAGTTCATGTCGCTGGCGAGCGACCGGCTCGACGACGACGGTATCCTCTTCGCGAACCTGATATCGGCGGCCAGCGGCCCGGCCTCCCAGTTCTACCGCGCGGAGTACCGAACCGTCTCGCGGGTGTTCCCGCAGGTGTACAGCTTCCCGACCGCCGGGGGCGGCGTGGTCCAGAACATCGAGCTGGTCGCCACGAAGAACGACACCCGGCTCCCGGAGGAACGACTGCTCGCGCGCGATCGACGGCGCGACATCGGGATCGATCTCGACGCGGAGATCCGGACGTACGCGGACCCGCCGCGAACGGACGACGTGCCGGTCCTGCGCGACGACCGGGCCCCGGTCGACAGCCTGCTGGATCCGATGGTCGGCCAGCGCTACGTGGTCCAGGAGTCGAACGCGAGTGAGTCGGGTGGGGATCCACGGCAGGGGCGTGAGCGGCGGGAGGCCGATCCGATAGCCGTTCGAAGCGTGAGCGAGCGTCCGCCCGGACCGATAAAAGCGGACCCACGTGGCCCGGACGGGCGCGCGACCGATCCCGGACGGACGTTCGCGCCGTAGCCGGAACCCGATCCGGTGTCGAACGTGGAACCCGACGACGACAGTCCGACCCGGCCGCGTCAGGCCCGGACAGGCGGGAGTGACGAACGATCTGCTGTCGTGGACCCCGACCGACGCGACGTGGCAACTATTGTCGGGAGCCGCCGGCTTCAAGACTGCTCCGAGGGCATGTGAGCGACACACATGAGTCTCACCGGCTCCGACCGCGTCTTCTGCCACGACTGTGGCAGGGGATTCGACTCCGCAGCGGAACTCGAACGACACGTACGAGAGGAACGGATCGACGGGTAGCGGCTACCAGTCCTACTCGGCCTCGACCCGTTCGCGCGCCGCCGCGACCAACAGCGGCAGGAACACCGTCGCGTCGCCGTAGACGGAGGCGTTTCGGGCGTCCTTCTCCAGTTTCCCCCACGACCTGGCTTCCTCGAGTGTCGCCCCCGAGAGGCCGCCGGTCGCCTCCGGGTCCATCGTGATCTGTACCGCGTAGTCGTACGCCCGCGGCGTCACGAGCATCGTCTGGAGCGTGAAGTTCTTCGGCACGCCGCCGCCGATCAGCAGGCATCCGGCGTTGTCGGCCTCGAACGCCTGGTCCGTCAGCGGCGTCATGTCCGCCAGCGCGTCGAGCGTCAGGCCGGAGGTCTGGCTGTACATCCACGCCTGCAGCCCGAGCACCGAGTCCTGTACGGCGGGGCAGTAGATCGGTACATCGTGCTCGTATGCGGCGGCGGCGACGCCGGGACCCTCGTCGACGCCCTCCCGCTCGTTCACCGCGGCGTTCGCGCGGCCCAACTCGGCGGTCAACTCGGCGATCGAGACGGCGCCGTCGCGCTCGGCCAGCGGCGGGAACACCTCCTCGCGGAGGTGCGCCTCGAACTCCGCGAAGTGCTCCTGCGGGAGGTAGACGTTGTAGATGCGGTCGACCTCCTCGTCGCGGAGCTGTTCGTCGTGCTCGCGGAGCGTCCTGCCCTCCTGTCGCTCCTCGCCGTGGTGATGCTTCCCGCCGATGGCCTCGATGGCGTCGTGGGTGAGGTTCGCTCCCGTCGTCACGAGCGCGTCGACGTAGCCGTCGCGGATGAGGTCGGCCACGATCCGTCGCATCCCGGTCGGCACCATCGCGCCCGCGAGCGAGACGAAGACGGTGCAGTCGTCGTCGGCCCACATCTCCGAGAGCACGTCCGCCGCGCCGTGGACCGACTCGGCGCCGATGCCGGCGTGGCCGTACTGGTCGACCAACTCGGCGACGGTCATGCCGCCGCGGACCCGCGCGTGCGCCAGCGGGTCGTGGTCGAACGCCTCGCGGTGGGGGGGCTCCCACTCTCCGCCGTCGTCGCCGTCGGTGTCCTCGTCGCTCATTGTCGGGTGTGCGTTCGGGGGACGCTTGAAGCGCGTGGTTCACAGCGACGAGCGTGCCGTGAGCCGTCGCTCCGCCGTCGGCGCCGCCGGTGCCGAGCTACAGCCCGGTCGGGTGGTCGATGTAGCGCGTCTCCAGCCCCCAGTCGTCGGCGAGCGACCGGAGCGCGCGAACGCCGAACGTCTCGGTCGCGTAGTGACCCGCGAGGAACACGGAGACGCCGGCCTCGCGCGCCTCGTGGTACGCCTTCCCCTTCCCCTCGCCGGTGACGAGCGCGTCGAGGCCGAGTTCCTCGGCCTCGCGCAGCCAGTCGCTCCCGCTGCCGGTGACGATCCCCACGTTCTCGATCTCGTCGGGGCCGAACTCGAGCGCCTGCACGCCCTCGCCGGCGTGGTCCAGCGACGCCTCCAGCGTCGCCGCGAGTTCCTCGGCCGTGTAGCCATCAGGGGCGACGCCCCGCTGGCCGAGGTACTCGGGCCCCATCTCGCCGAAGGGCTCGCGGTCGACGAGCCCGAGAGCGTCCGCGACCCCGGCGGCGTTCCCCAGCTCCTGGTGGCCGTCGAGCGGGAGATGCGAGACGTACAGCGCCACGTCGTTCGCGACGAGCGGCTCGATGCGGTCGTACTCGCGGCCGGTCACACGATCGAGGCCGCCCCAGATCGTCCCGTGGTGGGTGACGAGCGCGTCCGCGCCCAGATCGACGGCGGTCTCGACGGTCGCCTCGACCGCGTCGACCGCGAACGCGACGGTCTCGATCGCTCCTGTACCCGCTCCGACCTGAAGCCCGTTGGGGGAGGCGTCGAGGTCGGCGTACGCGTCGGTGTTCAACTCCTCGTCGAGTCGGTCGACGAACTCCGAACGCCTCATGCAGCGGCGTTCGACCGGCGGACGTTTGTAGCCACCGCGTCGCCGGCGCGGTCCGGTCCGGTCCGCGCCGTCGACGCCGACCGGTCCCGGACGGAGCCGACTTCAGTTCGCGTCGGCGTGCGAGTACACCGCCTCGCGCAGCAGTTTCCCGGCCAGCGCGGCCGCCTGTCCGTCGTCGCGGTCGTTCACCTCCACCGCGTCGACGGCGACGCAGTGGGGGGCGACCGCGCGCACGGCGTCGCGCATCGCTCGCGGGGTCAGGCCGAACGGCTCCATCGTTCCGGTTCCGGGCGCGAAGCCGGGGTCGGCGCCGTCGATGTCGACCGAGAGGTACGCGTCGCGGCCGTCGAACCCGTCGAACTCCCGCGTCCAGTCGGCCACGTCCTCGGGTGCGACGGCGGTCACGTCGGGCGCGTCGGCGCGCTCCCACTCCTCGGGGGAGCCGGTGCGCGCGCCGAGAACCACGACCTCGTCGACGGTGTGGGCGTCGTCGATACGCCCGAGGTCGCCGTCGTATCCGTCGAGACATCGCCGGACGACGCAGGCGTGGTTCAGGGGATTGCCGTCGTACTCGTCGCGGAGGTCCAGATGCGCGTCGACCGTGACGAGCACGTCGGGCTCGGTCGCCCGCACGCCCGCCCAGGTGACGGTGTGCTCGCCGCCGATGAGGAGGGGGACGGCGTCGTCGATGACCGCCGCGCGCAGTTCGGCGCTCAGGTGATCGAGGTATTCGTCGAGTGCGTCCCACGCGGGCACGTCGCCCGCGTCGTGGACGCGGAGATCGGAGAAGAACGAGTCCGTCCGTCGGTCGTAGTCGTCGTAGGTCGCGGCGAACTTGCGGACCCGCTCGGGCCCGAAGCGAGTCCCCGGCTGGAACGTCGTCGTCGCGTCGAGGGGGGCGCCCGTGAGGACGTACGCCGCCTCATCGCGTTCGACTGCCGCGCCGGGAAACCGCATGGAACTATCCGACGACCTTCCGTTGTCCCTCGTACTCGAGGTACTCGATGTTCTGGTCGGGCGTGAAGTCCTCGTCCTCGGGGACACGCATCGTGAACGTCTCGTAGGTGTCGAGGTCCATGACCTGCGCGTCGTCGCCGGAGATGGAGACGACCTGCCCCTGCTTGCGACGGATGATCGGGACCCAGACCTTCGCGTCGACGGGCTGGGAGAGCGAGCGTTTCCTGTCATCGAACACGCCCTTGCCCTCGATACGGGCCTTCGCGCTCCCGTGCTTTCCGGGCTTGGCGGTGCTGTAGGCGTTGATCTTGCAGGGGGACTCGTCCATCATCACGTAGCTTCCCTCCTGCAGTTCGCGGACCTGCTTCTGCTCTCTCGGCATACCCCGAGATTCCCGTCGGACCGGTATAAACGGTTTGATAGCGCCGGAGCCGGGCGAGATCGGGCCCGCGGCTGTGACGAGCGAGCACGGCTCACTACGTGACTATGTGCCGTCACGACGAACGGGAGATCGTGACCGACGACACGGAGACGCCGACCCACGACGAGACACGACGCCAGAACGAGCCGCAGACTCACGACGGGGACACCCGATCCGAGAGCGACGACGAGGCGGCGCCGGCGACGCTCGGCGAGGAGACCGGGACGGACGCCGACGCCCCGATCGCCGACGAGGCCTCGGTCGCCAAGGTGTACTACGAGGACGGCGAGCCGGTGGTGCTGGCGGCGGCGTTCGTCATCGAGGACTGGCCGTGGGTGGTCGGGTTCGACCAGATCGGCACGGACGGCTACGACTACGTCTCGATCCCGACCGAGCGGATCGTCGGCGTTCGCAGCCCGCGATATGCGGTCTTCTCCCACAACGGCCACCGCGTCACCGCCTACGGCGTCATGGACGAGGAGATCCGGGAGTTCCGC
>Ga0207720_100596_pt1 | contig 21798 bp, 21 predicted proteins | sample A23P2SouthBayCA_2_FD_187751 | JGI IMG/M metagenome (GOLD analysis project Ga0207720, IMG submission 187751) | Aerobic enrichment media microbial communities from Eden Landing Ponds, California, USA - A23 E3 (2) (SPAdes) | ecosystem: Environmental > Aquatic > Marine > Unclassified | place...
CGTCCGGGTCCAGGTCGAGGTCGGGGTCGTAGTCGTCGGTCACCGGCGGATCGAGAAACAGGCCCCGGACGCGGTCGGCGTTCTCGATTGACACGTCGCGGGCCGCACAGGCCCCCCAGAGGTCGCCGTGCTCCCGGACCAGCTTCAGCGCCGTCTTCGGCCCGACGCCGTCGACGCCGGGGTTGAAGTCCGTCCCGATCAGGATGGCGACGTCGACGAGTTGCTCCCACGTGAGGTCGTGGCGCGCGAGCGTCGCCTCCAGGTCCATCAGCTCCGGGTCGCCCTTGCTCGTCAGTCCGCGCAGCGTCCGCGGCGCCCCGAACAGGAGCGTGTCGTAGTCCTCGCTGCCGACGTAGTCGACGTCGCCGCGGCGGTTCATGTGGGCTGCCTGTGCTTCGCCCTCGGCGGGTGCCTCGACGTACGGGACGTCGAGGCGGTCGAGCAGGCCGCGGGTGGTCTCATGGATCACGTCGGTCAGTCGCTGGGTGCGCGCCTCCAGGCGTGCGGCCTCGACGGCGTCGCCGCGCTCCTCGGCCTCGACAAGCCGCTGTTCGGCCTGCTCGCGTTGCTCGCGGCGTTCCTCGATTTCGTCGTCCTTGAGGTCGGTCACCCCGCCGTCGAAGACGAACACGGGCACCACGTCGGCCTCGAAGAACTTCGGCAGTCCCTGGACCACGCCGACCAGGTTGGCGACCTCCTCGCCGTCGGCGGTGGTGTAGGCGTCGTCGCTCGTCCACTTGACCGTCGTCGTCAGATAGCGATAGAGCCAGTTGTGGGCGTCGACCGCGACCACGCTCCCGGCGAGGTCGTCGAACGACACGTCCGAGAGAGCCGCCAGCTGGCGGAGGTCTGCGTTCCCCATCACCACCCCGTAGGCGACGCCCCGGCTTGAAGCTCCCGAGTCGGGCCGAGCCACGCGGCGTCCGGCAGCGGGCACCCGCGAGGGTCAGCCCGCGTCGAGCGTCGTCGAGATTTCCCCGACGATCGCCGGGTCGTCCGTCCAGAATCCGGTGTACTCGTCCGACCGCTCCCGGGCAACCAGACCGCAGGCCCGTGTCTCGTCGGGCCCCCCGTCGAACGCCATTGCCCAGAAGGGTTCGAACCGCTCGACCCCTTCGGCGTGATAGGTGATCCCGGGGATCGCCGGCGGAGACCAGTCGTCGACGCCGTACACGTGGATGTCGAGGTCCGTTTCCGTCGCGAGGGTTCGATATACCGGTGTCTGGCTTCGGAACGTCGAGAGGGTCTGAAAACTCACCCGCAAGGTTCCGTCCCCGACGCGGAAGGCCCGGTCCTCGATCTCTCGGCTGACGGCGAGGAGGGCGCGGCGTTCCACCCCCGAAAACACCGTCTCGTCGAGGACTTCGAACAGTATCCGGTACCCCTCCGAGACGCCGTCGCGGTCGCCGGGCCGCACGATCGGCGGTTCGAGCAGCCCCTCGACGGCCTCGACCCCGATGATTCCGACGACCTCGCCGTCGGTTTCGATTTCGATGAACGGGGGTGGCCCGCCCGGGGGAAGTGACCGCGACTCGACGGCGACGCCGTGGGTCGCGAGCCACGTTTCGATCTCCGGCGGGTCGTCCCGCCTGTAGACGGTGAATCGATGCTCGCTGCCGCGACGATCCGCGATCAGGTCGTCGAGCATCGTTACCGGTCGTCGGGTCCTTCAATCTCGATGGTCCGACGAATCATCTCCGCGTCCATCGGGTGGAGCGATGCAAGCTCGACGGAGCCGGTCTCCGGGTCGTAGAGTATCAGCCCACGGTCTGCGAGCCGCGGCAGGTGGTTGTGGACGAGATGGAGACGGAGCTTCGATCGGTCCTCCCCGGTGTGCATCGTGTCGGTGGTCGCGACCTCCCACCCACTGAGGACGGTCGCGAGTTCCTCGACGGTGCTCTCGCCGGTTTCGAGCACGTGGTAGAGCAGGCGTCGACGGTGGGACGTGGCGAGGGCGTCGTACAGATCTCGCCTGGCCAATCGTGGTGGCTCCTCCTCCGTGTCCGAGCCGTCTCGATCAGGATGTTTCTCCGATCCTCCCATAGGTAACACACATGTTACCATGGACCAAGTATTTCCCTGTTCGGTCGGACTGGAGCAACGACGGCGGACACCGTGGTCCTGGAGCCCCCGACGTCGCGCCTGGAGCGTCGCTATCGATCGTCGCGCGTCGCCTCCGGCGGGTCGCTCCCCGCGCGGTCGGCCAGAAACGACGCCTCCGGCTCCCCGCGGTCGCGGTCCCGGAACGCGTCGAGTCCCGCCTGGTACGTCGCCGCGTCGGTCTCCGCGGGCGCGCCGACCGGCCGTTCGAGCACCAGTTCGGCCACCCCCGTCTCCCGGCCGGTCCAGGCGAACCCCGCGCGGTGGAGCGCCTCGTAGGCGAAGGGGTTGTTCACCGCGATCCGGAGCAGGTCGTAGCCGCGTTCGCCCGCCGCCTCGACGACGGCGGCGACGAGTCGTGGCCCGATCCCCTCGCCCCGGCGGTCGTCGCGGACGGTGACGTAGCGAATCCACAGCGCCGACGCGTCGGTGCGGTCGGCGTTGAACGCGGCCGCCGCGACGACGTCCCGGTCCCAGTCGCCCTCGAACGGGCGCTCGTCGTCGACCGGCGGGAGGGAGCCGCCTGGCTCGCGGGCCACGGCCTTCCCGGTGTTCGTGACCACGAACTTGCCGGCGTAGGCGAACCGCCGGTAGTCGAGACGGAGCGTTGGCCCGTCGGGTGGCCATCCGAGCACGGCGAACTCCATGTTCGGGTTCGGGCACCCGGGCTCATGAGCGCCACGCCCGGCGACGCCGATGTGGGCCCGCCCCCCGTCCCAGGGGGTCGGATCCGGGCAGCGGGGTCGACCCCCGAGGTTTTGGCCGTGGCCGCCGATCCGCCGGTATGCACGGTCCCGGCGACGTCCGCTTTTTCGATCGGTTCGCGAGCGCCTACGACCTGCTGATGCCCCCGGCGAACGCGGACGCCCTCGCTGCGGGGCTCCAGTTCGCCAACCGGCCGGTCGAGCGACTTCTGGACGTGGCCGGCGGTTCGGGCCGGGCGACGGTCGCCCTTGACGTCTCCGAGCGCGTCGTCGTCGACCTCTCCGGCCCGATGCTGCGTCGCGCCCGGGAGCGCGGCCTCGACTGCGTGCGGGGCGACGCCGGTCGGCTCCCCGTCCGCGACGACGCCGTCGACGCCGTGACGGTCGTCGACGCGCTGCATCACTTGCCCGACCCGCGCGCCGCCGTCGTTGAGGCCGCCCGCGTGCTCGCGCCGGGCGGCGTGCTCGTGATCCGGGAGTTCGACCCCTCGACCCTCCTCGGGCGGGTCGTCGCCGCCAGCGAGGACCTGGTGGGCTTCGACTCGGCGTTCGCGACCCCCGGGGAACTGGCGCGGTTCCTGGAGTCGGCGGGCTACACCGCCCGAATCGTCGAGACCGGTTTCGGCTACACCGTCGCCGGCGTCGTCGACCGGGCCGACGACGACGGGGCCGTCCGCGGCTGAGGGTCTCGCACCGCCGCTCCCGGTCGATCGGAAGCGAGGGAGCAAAGACCCCCCCGGGCCAACGGGGCGGTATGGCGAACGCGGCTGCGTCGTTTATCCGTCGGCGAATCGACTCCGCGGCCCTGCCGATGGCCGTCGGCGACTTTCTGGTGCTGGCGCTGTTGCTCACCGGCGGCGTCGTCCAGCACAACGGCGTCGACTACCTTTCGGCGGACCCGGCCGGGTGGCTGCTGACGCTCGTGCCCTTTCTCCTCGGCTGGGCGGTCGTGGCGCCGCTCGTTGGCGCGTACTCAGCGGGGGCCGCCGAATCCGCGAAGGCGGCGATCCCGCTCGCGATCCGGTCGTGGATCCCCGCCGCGCTGATCGGCGTGGGACTGCGCGCGACCCCGCTGTTCGAGGGTGGCGCCCAGCCCATCTTCGTGCTCGTCGTCACCGTCGTCGGCCTCGTCGGCCTCTCGGTCTGGCGCTGGCTCCACTTCGCGATCCGGGGCTGAGACCCGCCGACTCCGCGTCCACTCGCTCTTTTTCCTCGGTTCCGTTCCTCCTCGATCGAGCAGAGCCGTCCCCGCTCCAGCGGAGGTGAATCGTCGATCCATAACTTATGAGTTGGTCATCAAGATTCACGAAGGGACCATCTGGTTGGCTACGGGAAAGAATTATATGGTAATTACGCGTAGTACAACGTAAATTATGCCAGGGTACTACGACTACGTTCTCGGCGCGATCCCGGTCGTCCTCCTCGGACTCACCGCGATTCTGACGGCCGCGGGGCTCTCACTGACGTTGGCCGTGCCCGCGTCGGCCGCGGCGTCGCTCCTGGTCGTCGGCCACGCGCTGTTCGTCAACGGTCCCGTCGACGCTTCGGTCGAGGCACCCGACGCCGGCGCGATCGACACACCCGTCAAGGGCGACTGAACGCCCCGGTTCCGGCTGTCGCCCCTCTCTCAGCGGTTTCTGCCGTCGCTTGCCCGCCGCCCCTCGGTCCCGCTGACGCCCGATCTCGCCGATCCCCCGGCGCCGTCGCCCGTCTCTGACGGGGACGGACCGCCGGCTCCCCCACGGTTATCCCCCTGGACCTCGACCGTCGTCACATGACAGAGACGCTGTTTCTGCGGAGCGACGAGGTGGCAGACCTTGCGACGCCGGCCGAGTACGTCGACGCCGTCCGCGAGGGGTATCGCCAGCGTGGCGAGGGCGCCGCGGCCGAACCCCGGACGAAGTTCCTCAACGAGGAGCCGCCGGGGATGCTCACGACCTACGGGGCGATCCTGCCGGACACCGGAGCGATGGGCGGCTACACGTACGCCGCGGGCTTCGGCGCCGGCGACGCGTGGTTCATGACGCCGCTATTTGACGCCGAGTCGGGGGAGCCGCTGGCGCTGCTCGACGGCGCGAGCATGAACCCCTTCAAGACCGGCGCGACCGGGGCGGTCGGCGTCGACGCCCTCGCCCGGCCGGACGCGTCGACGCTCGCGATCATCGGCAGCGGCTCGCAGGCCCGCGGACAGTTGCTGGCGACGGCGACCGTCCGCGACCTGGATTCGGTGTGGGTCTACTCGCCGACCAAGGAAAACCGGGAGTCGTTCGCGGGGGAGATGGACCGGGACCTCGACGCGAGCGTCGCCGCGGTCGCCTCCTCGGCCGCCGCCATCGAAGGCGCCGACGTGGTCGTCACCGCGACGACCGCCGAGGAGCCCGTCTTCGACGGCGACCGCCTTGAACCCGGAACCCACGTCACCGCCATGGGACAGTACCACCCCGAGAAGCGCGAACTCGACGCGAGGACGATCGAACGGGCGACGTACGTCCCGGACCTGCGAAAGCGCACCACGACCGACGCCGGGTCCTTCCTCGCGGCCGTCGAGGCCGGTGTCGTCGACGAGGACCACGTCCACGCCGAACTCGGCGAGGTCGTCGCCGGCGTCGAACCCGGGCGGACCGACGAGGACGAGATCACCGTCTTCGACAGCGGCGGCACCGGGATCGAGACCGTCGCTGGCGCGTACCTGCTCTACGAGAAGGCTCGCGAGGCGGACCTGGGGACGGCGGTCGACATCGCGCCGGCGAGCGAGGCGATGGGCGACCGCTGACGACCCCGGCGAAGACTGCGGGACCGACTCCAGCAGTTACTCCAGGCGGTACCGGAGCAGTGCGGCGATCCCGCCGAGGTTCCGGAGCTGCTGGCCGGGTTCGAACTCCCCCGAGAAGACGACGATGTCGCCGCCCTGCTGCTCGACGGTTTCGAGCACCTCGTCGACGTCGATCTCCCAGTCGCCGCGACCCTGGCGCTCGTCCCGCAGGCGCTCGTCGAGCACCAGTAGCTCCTCGACGGCGCCGTAGTCGGCCGCTTGCTTCACCTCCTCGATGCCGTAGGCGGCCTTGGCGCCCTGGGCGATCCGCTCGGTGAGGTCGTCGACCAGCCGGGCCTCCTCGGCGATCCGGGTCTGCTCCTGGACGTCGTCGACGGCCCCCCGCTTTAGCACCTCGTGGACGCCGCGGTCGCCGGCGCCGGACGTGTCGACGGTCGTCACGATCTCCTCGGCGACGGCGGGGTACTCGTCTTCGAGGTACTCACGGGCGTCGTTCTTTGTGAACCCCGGGCCGGCGAGGATCAGCGCCTCCACGTCGAGATGCGAGAGCGCAGAGCCCAGTTCGTCGAACAGTTCCTCCCGGGGCCGGGCGTACTCCCCCTTGCCGGTCGGTTTGGTGAAGGAGGCGTACTCCTCGGTCCCGTACTGGGCGACCGTGTGGACGTACGCCTCGCCCTCCTCGACGGTGACGATGGCCACGTCCGGGTTGTCGGTCGCTTCCTCGGCCGCCTCGATCCGCTCGATCTGGTCGGGTTTGAACCGCTTTTCGATCTCGATCTCGCTGCGTTCCTCGACGTTCAGTGTGTGGTGGTGGCCGAGCTGGTCCTCCCGGGAGCAGCCGACGATCTCGCCGCCGACCCGGAGTCGGTTCGCAAAGCGGGCGAACTCCACGTCGGAGACCTCGATGGTGACGTGCATGTGTTCGCGTTCCCCGCCGGTGTCCCGCATCTGGTCGTCGGCGCGCTGGATCCGCCGCGTCGTGTCGCCGGAGACGAGATCGCCCGGTTCGAGGACATAGGAGAGGTGCCAGAGGTCGTCGACGGTCTCGGGGACGAGCGTCATCCGCTCGCGCCCCTCCTCGCCCCGACCGCGGCTCTGGATGCGCATACCCTACGTCCGCGCCCGCCACATACAATCCTTCTCTTTGGAGGGCGGAGGGCCGTCCGTCCCTCGACTCAGATCGACGGTGAGCTCCGGGCGTCGAGTCCCGCGGCGAAGCCGCGCCCCCAGAGGAAGTAGGTCATCACCTGCACGTAAAACAGGACGAAGATCCCGACCAGGATGAGCGACAGCGCGCCCCCGACGATGCCGCCGACGATCGAGACGACGATCGAGAGCACCCACGCTGTCGCGTACTCGCTCGTGAAGGCGCCCTCCCTGATCGTCCCGAACGCGAAGGCCGCCCCGATTCGCCCCTCGATGGCGAAGTTCGCCATCGCCGCCGGCACGACGTACGCGAGCAGCAGACCGAGCACCACGAACAACAGGAGGATGACGAGCCCGACGAGGCCCGTAAACAGCGCCCCAGCGTTCGATTCGCCGGCGACCACTCCGAGGCCGCCGACGACCGACAGCCCGATGAACATCGGAATCACGACGACGATCGAGTAGACGATGTTGACGACGAACAGCTTCAGCCCGTCGACCAGTAGTTCCCCCCACTGTGTGAAGGAGGGGGCCGCCCGCTCCCCGGCGGCGCCGTCCCGGAGCGCCCGCACGAGATACCCCTGCAGGACGAACGCCGGGAGCACCAGGGCGCTCAGGATCGAGAGGACCCCCCCGATGAGGATCGTCGGCAGCCAGTCGTCGCCAGCTTTCGGGAATTCGAAGGCCTCGGAAAGCATCGGCCGAGTGCACTCCCGGCTGGATGTTAATTCTTCCTCCCTGGCACGGGGATCAAAAAACGCGACGGGAGTCGGGCGAGCGGTCGCGGGACCGCTCCGGGGCGGTCGGCACCCCTGAACCGGGGGCGGTTCAGTCGTCGAGCATCTCGCTGCCGCCCGGCGGGAGGAACTCCTGGATCCGGTCGGGACTCGCGACCTTGCGGACGAACGACTGGTCGGCAAAGCGCTCGCGGAACTCCCGGTAGAGGCGCTTTGCGGCGTCGTTCTGGGCGTACCGTCCCGGTTCGAGTCGAACTGCGGTCTCGACCTGCGGTTCGATCGCCGCCGGCGGACCGCCGATCACACGGGTGTCGCCCTCGCAGATGATGCCGACGGCGACCCGGGCGGGGACGTCCCGGTAGTAGGTGCGGTCGCCGCGGATGACGAAGCCGCCCTTCTCGATGTACTCGCCGCTCTCGGGGGTCTTCGACACCTGATCCGGCTCGACCATGTACGCGTCGCCGGCGCCCCGGCCGTCCTTCCAGATCGACGAGTAGGCCACCGCGAACTGGGCCGCCTCCTCCAGGCTCGACCCCGGGAAGTCGATCTCGGTGGCGGACTCGCTGGGGCCGGTCGCCTTCAGCACCGTCGCCGGACCGCCGTGGGCCTGCGTGTGGAAAAAGCGGTCGTACCCGTCCATGTACTTCTTGACGATCTCCTCGTTCTGGTCGGCGTTGCGCCCGCCGATCACGAGGAAGCCGTCGCTGGTGTGGAACCACCGGAACCGCTCGTACCAGTGTTCGGAGCCGATGACCGGGATCGACGAGCGCGAGAGCCAGTCGACGTCGCGCTCTTCGTCCTCGTCCTCGTCGTCCTCGTCGTCGCCAGCCTCCCACTCCTCGCGTCGGCGCCGGATGGCCTCCAGTTCCTCGCGCGTGTCCTCGATTGCGGCCTCGGCGCCCGCCTTCTTCTCCTGGATCCGCTTTGCCTCCGTGTACAGCCGGTCCGCGTTCTTCTCGACGCCCGTCGACACGTCGAGTTCGATCTCGGTCCCCTCGACCTCGATCGTCACCGTCCCCTCGCTCGCGTCGACGTCGGTCACGGCCTCGGCCGCGGCGATCCCCTGCTCTGCGCCCGCGGCCAGGGTCTCCTCGATCTCCTCCCAGGGGACGTTCTCCTCGCGGGCCGACCGGACCGTCCGGAGCACCTCGTCGGCGAGGTCGTAGTTCGCGTACAGCAACTCGGCGCGTTCGCGCTCGCGTTCGGCCTGCTGTTCGAACCCCTCGATGGCCCCCTGCTGTTGCTCGATGATTCGCTCCTGTTTGGCGATCTCGGCCTCGAAATCCGGTCGGTCGTCGCCGGCGTCCTCCTCCTCGTCGCCGCTGTTGAGCCGCCGGAAGTAGACGTCGACCGCCTCGTTGAACGCGTCGTATTGCTCGCTCGCGAGGTGGCTCTCCTCCCGTTCCTCCAGCGGGAACGGCGTCACGTCGACGACGGGGCTGGCGTCGTCGCCCTCGCTGGCCTCGAAGTAGACGCGGGGGTCGAACTCGCCGGCCCGGACCTGCTCGGCCAGCCGCTCGGCGGCCTCGTGGAGCGCCCGGTAGGTCTCCTCGGTCGCGTCGGCGATGTCGATGGTCTTCTCGACGCCGGCCCGCGTACACAGTTCCTCGGCGTAGAGGCCGCCGAGGTTCAACTGGGTCGCGAGCGTCCGGACCACGTCCGTGTCGGAGTCGTCCATCAGCCGGGAGAACTCCGCGAAGGTGATGTCCAGCGGATTCACCCGCGACTGGGGGAACTCGTACCTGCTGCCGGGCGCCACCGTCCGTGACTTGAGTCGGACCGTATCCAGGGACTGGACGACCTCGCCCGCCTCGTCGAGCACCGCGACGTTCCCCTGCCCGAACAGTTCGGCGACGATGGTGGTGTCCTCGTCGTCGCGCTCGAACTCGAAGCTGAGGATGCGGTCGAACTCGTACTGCTCGACGCCGGCGAAGTCGGCCCCCGAGATCCGGTTCCGGAGCATCATGGCGAAGTTCGGCGGCCGTCCGGGCGCGTCGGGAACGTGGTCCGGATCCGCCAGGTGGGCCCGCTTTTCCTCGCCGACCTCGATCAACAGCTCGATCCGCCCGCGGTCGAAGTCCCGCATCCGCAAGCGCAGCATGTCGTCGCCGTAGAGGTAGGCCTTGTCGACTTTCGCCCCCTCGTACCCGTTGAGCTCCGTCACGAGGGCGGCGAGGTCGACGCTCGTCAGTTCCCGCTTTGGCTCCATGCCTCGCGGTTCAGCCGGCGCGCGTAAGGGCGTGTCGCTCCCCGTCTCGGCCACTCCCGGCCGCCTCGTCCTGGTGCCGCCGCGGCTCCGGCCGTCCGGGTTCCCGGCCGCTCTCGGTCAGCGCCCCGATTCCGTTTCCGGTTCGGCCGATCGCTCCCGCGACCTGTCTTCGAGGTCTTCGAGCGTCTCGACCTCCAGGAGTCGGTCGAGCTTCCGCTCGAACTGCTCGTCGGTGAGGTCGCCTTCGGCGTAGCGCCGCCGGAGCACGTCGAGCGCCTCCTGCCCGTCCGAGTCGAGCCGTTCCTCGGGCGGTTCGTCCGCCCGTTCGTCCTCGTCGCTCCACCAGTCGTCCCACCATTCGTCGCGATCCTCCTCGTCCCCGAACAGCAGCGCCACTAGCGGGACGACGACGACGTAGCCGAACAGCAGCGCCGCGAGCCACCAGTCCTGCCCGCTGAGCAGCGCCGCGAGCCAGAGTCCGGTGACGATCGTCGAGGCGACGCCGGTGGCGTTCTCCCGGAGTCGTCGCCGGGGACCGTCGGAACTCATAGGATCGTCTCCTGGTGCGACGGGCAAAAGTGTAGCTCCCGTGGCACCTCGGCGTCACAACGGGTGCGACGGCCACGGTGCCGGTGTGGCCGGCGACCGGCGGCGGGCGTCGCTACAGCCGCTTCGACACGTACGGGCCGTCCTGGTGGTAGCCGAGCTTCTCCCGGTAGTACTGGCGGACGCCGATGCCGCTAATGACCGACAGCTTCCCGAAGCCAGCGTCCGCGGCGATATCTTCGGCCTCCCGGAGGAGCCGGCGGCCGTACCCCCGGTGTTGCCAGTCGCCCTCGCCGCCGAGGCCGGCCTCGCTGCCGTAGACGTGGAGTTCGCGGACGAGCGCGGCGTCTTCGAGTTCGCGACGGACGGGATCGGGGCGGCCGTCCGCGCCCTCGCGGGGCTCGTCGTCGGCCGGCGCCTCCGTCCGTGGATCGTCGACGTCTGCCGCGGCGTGTGAGTAGCTCGGAAACCGCAGGCGGCAGAACCCGACGAGCAGGTCCGCGACCGGGTCCTCGAAGGAGATGAACCGTTCGATCCCGCCGCCGGCCTCGTAGGTGTGGACGTCGAGTTCGATCCGGTCGGGGTCTGGGTCGGCCTCGTTCATGCCGACCTCGCGGGCGCGGATATCGCGGATCTCGATGCCCTGCTCCTCGGCGCGCTGTCGGGCCAGTTGCCTGAGGTTCGACTTCCAGACGCCGGCGTCGATGAAGTCCGCGGGGATGTCGCGCTGGACGCGCTGGAGCCGCGTGTACTTCGGGATCATCCCCATCACCTCGGCGATCAGGTCGGCGGCCTCCTCGTTGGTGAGGGGGTCGAACTCCCCGCGCTTCCACTGGTCGTAGACGCGGGTGCCCCGGACGACGAGCGTCGGGTAGATCTTCAGGTAGTCCGGGCGCCACTCCGGCTCCTCGAACAGCCGTCGGAAGTCCTCCAGGCACATCTCCTGGGTCATCCCAGGCTGGCCCGGCATCATGTGGAAGCCGACCTTGAACGCGGCGTCCCGGAGCCGGCGGTTGGCGTCGATGGAGGCGTCGACGCCGTGGCCGCGGTGCATCTCGCGGTTGATCCGATCGTAGGTCGTCTGGACCCCCACCTCGACCTTGGTCCCGCCGAGCCGGAGCATCCGGTCGATCTGTTCGGGGTCACACCAGTCCGGCTTGGTTTCGAAGGTGGTGCCGATGTTCCGGGTGTCGGCGGTCTCGTTCTCGGCGATCACGTCCTCCAGGTAGCGAAACTCCACCTCCTCGGGGTCCGGGGCGAAGGAGCGACCCTCGGCCGGATCGGGCTCGGCGTCGAGGTCGTAGTCGTTCAGCGCCTCCAGCGCGCGCTTGACGAACCACTCCTGGTAGTCGTGGCTCCGGGCGGTCATCGTCCCGCCCATCAGGATGAGTTCGACCTTGTCGACGGGGTGGCCGATGTTCCGGAGCTGTTCGAGCCGGAGCGTCACCTGGCCGTAGGGGTCGTAGTCGTTCTGCTCGCCGCGGGCCGCCGCGGGCTCGTGGCCCGTGTACGACTGGGCCGAGGAGAACTCCGAGGCGGGCCCGCCGGGGCAGTACAGGCACTTCCCGTGCGGGCACATGTGCGGCGAGGTCATGATCGCCACCGGCGAGACGCCCGAGGCGGTCCGCACCGGCTTGCGGCGGACGACCCGTTCGACCTCGTCCCGGCGGTCGTCGGGGGCGTACCCGAGCAGGTCCGCGTTCTTCGGTACCTTCGGCGAGGCGTGTTCGGAACAGGCGTCGAGTTTGGCGCGTTCGAGGTCGTCGGCGTCGACCTCGCCCGCCAGGATGCGCTCGACGACGGCCTCGCAGGTCCGTTCGAACGCCTCCGTCTCCTCGGGGGGAACGTCGGCGCTCACGTCCCTCCCTCCCGGCGGGCGCTCGTCGCGGCTTCCGCGGTCCCGGTCATCGAAACGAAATCGTCGGTTCGGGCGAATAAGCGTGTCGCTCCGGTCGGTTCCGCCCTCGCGGGGACACCCCCACCGCTCCGGCGATGGAGGGCGCCGAAAAGGCACAAACGATCGATTGAGTCTTCCCCAAGCACTTGCCATCAGGCGTCGGTTTCATGAGTGCTATGTCCCGTAGAGCACTCCTCACGGTGGGGATCGTGGCACTCCTGGTGCTGTCAGGCTGTGCCGGACAGCCCGCGTCCCAGACGACCGACGCGCCGGCCGGAGCGTCGGCCGACGCGACGAACCGAAGCGGAACCATCGCGGTCAGCGGGTCGGGAAGCGCGGACGCCGAACCCAACAGGGCCGTCGTCCGCGTCGCGGTGACGACGACGGCGCCCGACGCGGTCAGCGCGCGAGAACGGCTGGCCGAGAACACCTCCCGACTGCGGTCCGCGCTCGCCGACCTCGGTCTCGACGACGACCAGGTCACGACCACGCGGTACGACCTCGACCGCGACTACCGGCGCCCTCGGCCGCCCGAACGCGACGGGGGCGAACCGGAGGTTCGCTACCGGGGTTACCACGGCTTCGAGATCAGTCTCGAAGAGATCGACCGCGTCGGAACCGTCATCGACACCGCGGTCGAGAACGGGGTCAACGACGTCCAGGACATCCAGTTCACGCTCTCGACGAACCGTCGCCGGGATCTCCAGCAGAGCGCCCGCGGCGCGGCGATGGCCGACGCGCGAGCGACGGCCGAGCAACTCGCCGACTCGGCGAACCTCACGATCACCGGCGTGAAGTCGATCGAGACGGGCCGGGACTCGTCGCCCCGTCCAGTCGAGGAAGCAGCGATGGCGACGGCGACGCCCACCGCCTCGGACGGCGCTGACACTGACGTCGACGCGGGGCCCGTCACCGTGGTCACCAGGGTCCAGGTCGTCTACGAGACCGAACCGAACGGAACCGAGGAATAAGAACTCCGACCGCGACGATTACTCGTCGAGCGACGCGACGGCCGCGTCGACGACGGCGTCGACGACTGCGTCGCGGGCGCCCGACAGGAACTCGATCCGGTTCTCGCGGACGCCGACGGCCGTGACGCCGGCCTCCGGCACTGCCTCGCGGGCCGTCTCCGCGATGGCGCGGACGTCGACCTCGTCGGTCGCGCGGACGAACAGTTCGTCCATGCTCGCGACGACCGTGACGAAGCGGTCGCCCTCGCGGTGGCGACGGTGGAGTTCGTCGACCAGCAGCGGCGTCGGCGGGAAGTCGTAGCGGTGGGTGTAGGCGTCCGCATCCAGGACCGCGACCTCGATCCCGTCTTCGGTCCGGCGTTCGAGGTTCGCGCTCGCGGTTTCGAGTTCGTCGTCCAGTTTGATCCGGAACTGTTCGGCGACGTGGGCCGCGAGGCTGCGGACGTCCGCGTCGGGGTCGGCCTGTCCCCCGAAGAGGATGTCCGTGATCAGTTCCCGCTTGTCCTCGTAGGACTGGTAGTACGCCTCCAGGGCGACTGCCTCGCGGAGGTCGCGGGTCCGCTCTTCGTCGAAGCCGGCCTCGCGGGCGAGGTCGAGGTACCCCTCGGGAGCGTCCTCCCAGTAGCTCACCGCGGGCAGGTGCGCGAGGTCCTCGCGCACGTCGGCGTTGACCGTCGCCGCCAGCACCGCGCCGAGCGCGCCCGTCGAGAGGTCGTCGGCGTCGGCGCCGGCGAGTTCGGGGTTGACCACGACTTCGGCCTGCTCCTCGACGTCCGGGTCGGCCGCGGCGGCGTCGACGACGACCCGCTCGACGTCGTACACCGACAGCAGGCCCAGCCCGTCGCTGGACTCGACCGTCGAGCCGGTGCCGACCAGCACCACCAGCGGGAGCTTCTCGTCGTGGCGGTCCCGGTCCTGGAGCATCCGCGTGACGTCGTTGGTCGTGGCGTCCATGTCGTAGACGGGATCGTCGAGGGGTCGCCGGGTGAAGTAGTGGTACTCGGCGTCGGAGGTCGCGTACTCCTCGCGGACCAGCGGGAGCACCGCCCGTTCGAGGGCGGCCCCGGCGACGTAGCCGTCGGCGGTCGCCGCGTGGCGGACGACTACCGGCCGCGATTCGAGCACCGCACGCCGGACGGCCTCGGCGGCGTCGACGAGTCGATCCGTCACCGCCTCGACCGGCGCGTGCGGGGCGAGCGGCTCGACCGACGACGGCCGTGCGCGGTCGGTGACCGCTGCTTCGAGTCGGTCCGTGACTGCCTGGCCCGCCTCGCCGTCGAGGACGGTCAGCTCCTCGGTCTCGATCTGGAGTTCGTTCCGCCGAAGTTCGACCTCGCCGTCGAGCCTGACGGCGTCGTCGACCTCGACCTCGGGGTAGGCGCGGACGCCGGCCTCGACGAACGCCGCACAGTCGACGACCCCCGTCTCGTCGCGGACCTCGAAGACGGTCGGCCCGCCGGTCTGGCGGACGCCGACGATCGTGCCCTCGATGCGCACCTCGTCGCCGACGCGGTCGCCGAGCGAGTCGACCGACACCCGCGCGAGTTCGGCCTCGTCGCCGTCGGTCGCTTCGTCGTCGGCCGCTTCGTCATCGGTCGCTTCGTCGTCGGCTGCTCCGTCGTCGGCCGATTCATCGGCGCTTTCGGACGCCGCGGTCGCCGCGGAAGCGGCGCCGGCCGCGCCCTGGCTGTCGGCGGCTTCGGCCGCCCGCTGCGCTGGAGCGCTTTCGCTTTCGGCTTCGGTGCCGGACCCGGAGTCGTCGGTCGCTCCGGCTGCGTCGCCGGTCGGTTCGGGTGCGTCGTTCGTCGTGGCGGCGGCCTCGGCGTCGGCTCCGGTTTCGGGGTCGTCCGTCGCGTCGGCGGCCTGTTCGCCGGACGTCTCCTCAGTCGGCCCCGGACTCCCGTTTCCCTCGTCGGCCTCCGCGTCGTCGGTAGCGCCGTTCTCGCTTGAGCCCTCGGAGTCGCCGACCGTTCGGCTGGTGCCCTCCTGGGGGGTGTGCCGGACGACGTCGCCGCCCGTCTCGCTCGTTTCGAGTCGGTCCCCGTCGGCGTCGCCGTTCGGGTCGTGGACGCGGGCGCCGCGGAATTCGCTCTCGCTCTGGCGCTTCGACCACGCCAGGTCGACGTTGCCGTTGTCGCGGACGTTTTTCACCTGGACGAAGACGGTGTCGCCGGACTCCCAGTCGAGGCTCTCCAGGCGCTGGTCGAGTTCGCTGCGGTGGAGCAGGCCGGTCACCCCGCTGGTGAGGTCGATGAACACGCCGAACTCGGCGAAGCCGTCGACGGTTCCGCGGTAGAATCGGCCGGGCTGTAGCTGGTGTGGGTCGTTGCCCCTGAAGTCGAACCAGAGGTCCTCGTCGTGCGTGATCCAGTCCATCGTCAGAGTCGTCCGTGTCGGTGCGTCGGTCGAGTCGCGGTTCGGGTCGTCGGGAACATTGTAGATGCGAGGGCCGTCGAAACGGCCGATCGTTGATGAATCGAAGTCCCCCCTCCCTAAAACGATTGTCGAAAGCGCGGCGTCGGAAACTGTGTCCCCAACGCCATCGAAACGCGGCGGAACACGGCCGCGAGATGGCCGCCTGGCGCGGTTGCGTGTGACTCCCCCGATGGCCCCCGCGGTTCGGCGACTACTCGAAGACCTCGCTCTCCTCGCGGAGGCGCTCGCCCTCGGCCAGCAGCGACTCGGCGGCCTCGGCGTCGAGTGCGACCTCGACCTCGTTGCCCTCGTCGTCCGCGAACGCGAACTTCACCTGGTCGTCGCCGAACGCCCGTGCGCTCGCCTCGGTCACGTGGTACAGTTTGACCGTCGCGGCGGTGGTTTTCGCCCCCACGTGCTTGATCGCACCCTCCTTCAGTTCGAGCATGAAATCGGACAGGTCGAGCGTGAGCATGGGCCCCGTTCGGCCGACGGCGGCCTAAAGGCCACGGCCGCGGTTGCCCGACTGGTGGGGGCTCGAACGACTGGTGGGCCGAGAGTCAGATGATCGTCCACGCCCGTGCGACCGTCTCGATAGCGCCGAACGCCCGGAAGCCGTACCCGAAGACGAGCGCGGCGGGGATGGCAGCGGCGACGGCGGCGCGGGTGGTCGTCGTGTCGTGGACCTCGCGGACGCCGACGACCAGCAGGGCTGCACCGTAGAGTCCACAGAGCGCCCGGAGCCACGGGATTGGGGGGCCGGCGAGCGCACAGGGGGCGGCCGCGTACGCCACGACCTGTACCGTCTCGCTCACGCCGGCGCGGTCCCGGACGGTCACCCGCAGCCCCAGGGTCAACAGCGCCGCCGTCAGGTGCAGCGTCGCGGGCGCGACGAACAGCCCCACCGCGAGCAACCAGAGGATCCCGGAGGCGACGGTCCTGGCGCCGGTCTCGGGGATCGTGGACGGCTGGCCGACGAAGAGGCCGCCGACGAACGCGAGCGCGACGACGACGCCGAAGATCAGCCCCGGCGCCTGGTCGCCCGGGGCGACGCCGGCGGCGAAAAACCGCCGCGGGCGCACCAGTATCTCGGCCCACGAGCGGAGCAGCCCGGCCGGCCCGCGTGGGCGCCCCTCCTGTGGGTTCTCGACCCAGGTTGTCACGGTCGGCGGTTCGCGTTCGGCCGGCATGACAGTTTCCCATGCGTCCCACCGGACGCCTCGATCGACCGCAGTCGTGGCCCGCCCCGCGATAGCTTTACGTCCGTCCCCTGACGCGTTCCGGCCATGGCACCAGCAACGCGGTCGGCGACCGAGGTGGGCGACTGATGGCGACGTTCGTGCTCGTCCACGGGGCGTGGGGCGGCGCCTGGGTGTGGCACAAGGTCGTCCCGCTCCTGGAGGACCGGGGCCACGAGGCGATCACGCTCGACCTTCCGGCCCACGGCATCGACCGGACGCCGTGGAGCGAGGTGACGCTCGCGTCGTACGTCGACCGGGTCGCCGAGGCGCTCGACGCCGCGAGCGACGACCCGACGGTCCTGGTCGGACACAGCCTCGGCGGCGTCGTGATCACCCAGACCGCCGAGCGTCGCCCCGAGGCCATCGACACGCTCGTCTACCTGACGGCGTTTCTGCCGGCCGACGGGCAGGCGCTCGTCGACGTTCCCACCGACGGCGGAACCGCCAGCGACGGTGACCGCGGAGACGGAAGCGACGCCGGCGACGACAGCGACGACGGCGACGACGCCGGTCCCGGAACGGAATTCGACGAGGAACGGGGGGTGCTGGTCCAGGGGAACGACCCCGAGGCGCTGGTGGCGCGGACCTACGCCGACTGCTCGCGGGCCGACCGGGAACTCGCGCTGTCGCTCCGGCCACGGGAGGAGCCCCTTGCCGGGGTGACGACGCCGGTGGACGTCTCCCCGGAGCGGTTCGGGAGCGTCAGGCGGACCTACGTCGTCTGCGAGCGCGACCGGGCGATCCCGCCCGCGGCCCAGCGCCGCATGATCGAGGACAGGGGCGTCGACGCCACCGCGAGCGTCGAGGCCAGCCACTCCCCGTTCCTGTCGGTCCCCGTCGAACTCGTCGACGCTCTCGAATCGGTAGGACTGCCTGATTGACCGCGGCAGTCGGTGACGCCGTCGGCCCGCCGACGCCACGGGATGTCGTCCCCGATCAGACCCCGAACGTCGCCCGCAGCATGTCGCGGGTGCCGGGGCCCAGGCCGACCGCGAGCACGGCGACGAGCAGCAGAATCGAGTACCGCGGGGAGTCCTCGAACACCTCCTCCTCGAACACCCAGACGACGAACGTGGCGGCGACCAGTTTCACCAGCAGGAACGGCCAGGCGTCGCCGGTGACCGCGAGGACCGACGCCGGCAGCGTCGACGCCGTGACGTCGACGACGAACTGGTTGACCGGGTGTTTGGGGATGAGGTTCGGCCCCGCGCCCAGCGCGGTCATCCAGTCGAGGCCGATCACGTTCGCGACGCCGTCGACGGCGTGACCCCAGACGACGACCAGCCCGACGTAGCCCGTCCCGCGGTTGATCTCCGGGGCGAACCGCTCGATCAGCCACCAGGTGATCCCCGCCGCGACCACGGATCCGACGAGGATCACCACGAGCACCTGCGGGTGGACGGTGGCCCCGCCCGTCCCCGTCGCCGCGAACCAGACCAGGATCGCAAGCGTCGTCCCGAGCACGAGGAGGCCGGCGCCGAACAGCGTCCGATAGAGATCCTCGAACGCCCCGCGCCGGGTCGCCGCCACGGCGCCGACGACTGCCGCGAGGGTGACGACGAACACCGTGAAGTAGATGATCGGGCTGATGACCAGCGTGTTGAGCGGGTATTCGAGGAGCGACCCGGTTCCCGGAGTGTCGGTCGCGTCCTCGACGACGCGGAGGGCGCCGCCGAACAGCGAGAACGGGACGAGCGCGTAGAAGAACCGGCGGTCGGTGCCCAGATCCAGGCGGCGGAGCAACAACACGACGCCGGTCAGCATCACCAGAAGCGTCACCATGTAGCCGACCTCGGAGACCAGCGTGTACCCCGGGTAGGCGACCGGCGGCGCGGCGTTCGCACAGGCACTGGAACTCCCGAGGTAGGCGACGCCACCGCCCTCGCGAACGGCACAGGCCGCCGAGGTGGCGTCCGCCTGGACCGGGCCCCAGAAGTACTGCCAGACGAATCCGTCGTAGACCGTCCGCGGGAAGGCGATCGATCCGAGGACGAGCGCGACCACCAGCCCGCCCACCGCCCCGAGCCACAGTCGTTCGGGGCCAACGCCGACCCGTTCGGTCACGCCGGACATACCTCATCCCCGGACGGCCCGTCGTTTCACGTTTGCGGTCTCGGGTGCGCCGTACGCCCGTTCGATCGGCTGCCCACCTGGATCGGGAACCGGCCGCTCGGCGCTCGGGCGCGACGTTGGCTTCGAAAAGTGCGGGGGGAGGGATTTGAACCCACGGACCCCTACGGGAGCGGATCTTGAGTCCGCCGCCTTTTCCAGACTCGGCCACCCCCGCGCAGACCGCGATTTCCGCCGTCTCGCATAAACCTGTTCCGATTTTTGCCCCCGCCGGTGGCCGTTCGACCGACCCGCTGGTGGCCGTTCGACCGACCATCCTTGCCCTGCCGACCGGTGTCAGTTCCGGCTCGGCGATGGACTCAACAGTCCCGGGCGGCCATCCCGCGTATGGACGACCACACCCGCGATCCGAGCGTCGCTCCGCCGCTCGGGAACCCCACGGGCTGGGACGCCGACCGGCGGCAGTGGGAGCACGCCACGCTGCGCCGTGCGACCGAACACGGGGTCCGGCTGTTCAACGGCGGCGCCTACCACCAATCACACGACTGCTTCGAGGACGAGTGGTACAACTACGGCAGCGGCTCGACGGAGAGCGCCTTTCTCCATGGGATGGTCCAGGTCGCGGCCGGCGCGTACAAACACTACGACTTCGAGGACGACGACGGGATGCGCTCGCTGTTCCGGACCGCCCTCCAGTACCTCCACGACGTCGCTCCCGACTTCTACGGCGTCGACGTCGGGGAGGTCCGGGAACGGCTTCGGGCCGCACGCGAGGAACCGACCGCCCTCGACGACTGGCGGATCGCCATCGACGGCCAGCGGCCCCCGGCGTACGACGGCGACTACGCGTACGCGGCGTCGCTGGAGTGAGCACCCGCGGCGTGACGGTCAGTTCCGTGAACAGTCACGGAATTCCGAACGCATATGAACGTCCCTCCCGGAGATCCGGCGATGCGAATCCACGAGCTGGGGGACGGCACGCCGGAGGTCGCCGTCGTCGGGGCGATCCACGGCGACGAGCCCTGTGGCGCCCGCGCCATCGACCGCCTGGTCGACGCGGCGCCCGCCGTCGAGCGACCTGTCAAACTCGTCGTCGCCAACGAGGAGGCCGCAGCACGCGGGGAGCGCTACGTCGACGAGGACCTCAACCGGGCGTTCCCGGGCGACCCGAACGCCGACAGCCACGAGCGACGGCTGGCCCACGCGCTGAAGCGTGAACTCCGGGACTGTACGACGCTTGCCTTTCACTCGACGCAGTCGTACGCCGACCCCTTCGCGATCATCGACACCGTCGACCCCATCTCGCGGTCCGTCTGCAAGCGCCTCCCGATCGAGGTGGTCGTCGAAACCGGCGATCGGACCGACGGCCGCCTCATCGCCCACGCCAGGTCGATCGAGGTCGAGTGCGGCCTCCAGGGGTCGGCGACCGCGGCCCGCAACGCCTGGGACGTCCTGCGCCATTTCCTCGCCGCGACGGACGTCCTCTGGACGCCCGACGACCTCCCGGCGGCGCGCGAGGGCGACTTCGCCGCCGAGACGGCTCCCCCCGCCGACGCCGCGTCGGACGGCGGCGAACCGGTCGGCACTGCGGCCGTCGACGGGGACGAGGCGGCCGGCGGGGACGAGGCCGCCGACGCGGCCGACACTCCTGCCGCTGTAGCCACCGACCGAGCCGTGCCGGCCGACGACGGTCGGGAGGTCCCCGTCTTCCGGTTCGGTGATCCGATTCCGAAACCCCCTGGCGAGCGCTACGAGGTGTTCGTGGACAACTTCACCCACGTCGCTTCCGGGACACGCTTTGCCGCCGTCGACGGCGAGGCGCTCCACGCCGAGGCGGACTTCTACCCGATCCTCCTGTCGGCCAACGGCTACGAGTCGATCTTCGGATACGCGGGCGAACACGTCGGGACGCTCGACTGATGCCCCCGGGCCGCTGACGGTCCCGCTCCGCTGACGGTCCCGTTCGACTTACACAATCGCCGGAGCGACCGCGCGGTTCGACCTGTCGGGTCGGCTGAACTTTATGCGCGATGGGCGTCGATACGGCCCATGAGCGATTCGACCGTCGATGGGGAGACGGCCGGGAACGCGCGGGTCGCGCTCGACAACTGGGTGATCTACGGCCTGTTCGGCGGCCTGACGCTCGCGGGGGTGATCATCTCGACAGGGGTGCTCGGGACGGGGATCATGCTCGCACCCACCGACCCCCTGGACGCCGACCCGGTCCGGCTCACCGTGCCGCTGTTCGTCTACGTCCACGCCACGCTGGGGGCGCTCGGGTACGTCTTCACGAAGTTCATGAAGGGTCTCGACGCGTACGACGAACCCCGGGAGGTCAGGGACGTCGTCGAGATGGGGATGCGCATCCCGGCCGCGTGGGTTCTCGGCGCCGGGTTCTACCTCGTGTTGGTCCAGGCCGGCAACGACCCGGCCGCCGAGCCACACCTGTTCGCGACGGCCGCCTTCCTCGTCGGCCTCTACGTCAACGTCGCGATCAAGTCGCTGGGATCGGTCGCCGATCGGATGCTCGGGCGGGGGCGGGCGTCGTAGCGCCGTCGCCGGTCGCCTCCGTCGGTGTGGCCCCGTTCGTGAGCGACCGGTCGCTTCCGTCGAAGCATTACAGCACGAGAACGAACAGGGGGTACGACCCCGCCACGGCCAGCGTCGGCGTGAGCACCCACATCGTCGCGATCCGCTTGACCGCGGCCGGGTCGAAGAGGCTCTTCCGGTCCAGCTCGGCCGAGTCCCGCTCGCCGATATCCGGGACGTCGGGTAGTTCGTCGCCGGCCTTCTCCGGCGGGGATTCGCCGCGGGCCAGGTCACCGACCGTCGGACTCGCCGGGACGTCCTCGGCCCGCGACGTGACGAGCGCCCCCGTCGAGACCCCGATGTCTCCCTCGGCTTGCGGTTCCGGCGTCGCCAGTTCGACGACCGTCGCAGCGCGGCTCGCCCGCCCCCAGCCGAGGCCGATGATACAGCAGGTGGTGCT
>Ga0207720_100598_pt1 | contig 21763 bp, 23 predicted proteins | sample A23P2SouthBayCA_2_FD_187751 | JGI IMG/M metagenome (GOLD analysis project Ga0207720, IMG submission 187751) | Aerobic enrichment media microbial communities from Eden Landing Ponds, California, USA - A23 E3 (2) (SPAdes) | ecosystem: Environmental > Aquatic > Marine > Unclassified | place...
TAGCCACATGGAAACGGCGAGGACTAGATCCGCCCGAACAGCTCCAGTCCATCCTCGGTGGGAAAGAACTCAGTTCAGGATGAGAGGTATCACTGACCGGTGAATCCTGGTCACGCTATCCAACTACGCTGCCTCGAGCGCCCGCTCGCGAACCGCTTGTTCGTCCAGTGTCAGCACCTCGCGGTCGCGCATGAGCACCTGTCCGTCACAGACGGTGTGGCGGACGTCCGACGCCGCGGCCGCGTAGGCGAGGTGACTGACGAGGTCGTGTGGCGGGGTGAGGTGGGGTTGCTCGAGGTCGATTACAGCGAAATCGGCCGGAGCGCCTTCCTCGAGCCGGCCCGACTCGAGGCCGATCGCGTCGGCACTACCCTGCGTGAGCATCTGGACAACAGCCTCGGCGGGGACCGCGCTGGCATCGTCGGCGGCGAGTTTGCCGAGCATGGCCGCATCGCGGGCCTCGTCCAGCATCGAGAGATCGTTGTTCGAGGCTGCGCCGTCGGTGCCGAGACCGACGGTGACCCCCGCCTCGCGCATGCACTCGACGGGTGCCATCCCGCTTGCCAGTTTCATGTTCGAGGCCGGACAGTGGATCACGCCGGTTCCGGCCTCCGCGAGCAACTCGATCTCCCGGTCGTCGACGTGGACGCCGTGGGCGATGAAGTCCTCGGACTCGAGCATTCCCTGCTCGGCGGCGTACTCGAGCGGCCGTTGGCCGTGTTCCTCGACGATCGGCGCGACTTCGGCTTCGGTCTCGTTGGCGTGGTAGTGAACCGGGATCCCTGCCTCGCGCGCCTTGGGGATGAACTCCTCGAGATACTCGCTTCCGACGGTTGTCAGCGAGTGGGGCTTGAACGCCGTCGAGATCCGGCCGTCTGCCGCGCCGTCGTACTCGCGGGCGATCTCGAGGCTCGTCTGGGCGTCCTCGCGGGCGGCCTCGTCGTCTTTCCCGACGGTGACGATACCATGGCCGAGTCGCGCCCGAATGCCGGCGTTCTCGACCGCCGCGGCGACTTCGGGGACGTGGAAATACATATCCGCAACCGCGGTCGTCCCGGATTTGATCAACTCGAGCAAGCCGAGTTCGGCACCGACACGGACGTCCTCGGGAGTCATCTCGCCTTCGGCAGGCCAGATGTCTTCCTGGAGCCACGCATCGAGCGGCTTGTCGTCGGCGTACCCCCGCAGGAGCGTCATCGCGACGTGGCAGTGGCCGTTGACGAACCCCGGCGTCACGAGCGAACCGGCGGCATCGAGCGTCTCGTCGGCGTCGGCCGCCAGTTCGGGAGCGATCTCGCGGATCTCGCCGGTGTCCTGATCGACCAGTACGTCTGCGGTCGTCACCGTCAGATCAGGCCGGAGGACCTGTCCGTCGGTGATCGCAAGCGTCGTCATTGACTTTGGATTCTCGTCGGGCGGCCTTAGCCTGTCGATGGACCGCGACGGGACGAGCCACGGGGTTTATGAAACAATTCGACAATATGAAACTATGGACAATCGGACCCAGCGCGAGCGCGACCGGTCCAATGGCGGCTATCCACCCCGTGCCGCGCTCGCCGACGCATGGGACGAACACAGCCGATACGTCGGCTTCGCCGCCAGCCTGTTCGCGGTCGGGATCGTCGTCGGCATCGCGCTCATGATCGCCGGCTACAACTTGCTCGAGATCATCCAAGAGGTGGTCGGCGAGCCACTGTTCCCCGACATCAGCGACCGGAGCCGGCTCGAACTGGCACAGTTCCTGCTCGTCAACAACAGCCGGGCGTTCCTGCTGTCGATCCTCGGCGTCCTGACGCTTGGGTTCCTGACGGCCTGGGCGATGGTGTTCAACGGGATCATCGTCGGGAACGTCGGTGCCTTTATCGCCGGCAGTATCGGCATCGGCTACATCCTCGTGGGCCTGTTGCCTCATGGCATCTTCGAGCTCCCCGCGCTCTTTATTGCCGCGGGCGTCGGTTTCCGACTGCTCTACCGTGTCGGCCAGCGGCTTCGCGGCACGCGCGATGCGATCGTCACGAAACGCTATCTCTACCGAACCGGCCTGCTCGTCCTCGCGGGCTGGCTCTTGCTCGTCGTCGCCGCCGTCGTCGAGGCGTTCGTCACGCCTGCGCTGCTCGAGGCGCTGTTTGCCGACCGGCTCGAGGCCATGGGGTCATCCCCGTAATCGGGGCCGTTTATCCAGTTTATACGCTGTTGAACGGTCGTAAACGGATCGAATCGTCGTCCCCCTTTTTTTCGAGAAGGTGACTGTGTTTGGGTATGAAAAGACGCACAATCCAACTCGTATTGGTGGCAGCCCTCGTCGCCATCGCCGGCTGTGCCGGTGGGATGGGCGGCGAGCCGGGAACGAACGACGACGGCTCGATGACGGACTCGAGCGGCGGGACGGGAACGGCCGCGTTCTACGTTAGCGACGAGCCGAACGTGATCGATGACTTCGAGCATCTCAACGTGACGATCACGAAAGTCGGGTTCAAGAAGACCGGCAACGTGACCGCCGACGCGACGAACGAGACCGACGGGAACGTCACCGACGGCAACGTCACGGAGACTGACTCGGACAGTGCCGGCAACGAATCGACGACGGAAACGCCAACTAACGAGACGGGCGAGAACGACAGTGATGACAGCGCGGCCGACGAGCAGTGGATCGAGCGTGAGGTCAACGACACGACGGTCGACCTCACCGAGCTGAAAGGCGCGAACGCGTCCATGATCGACGAGTTCGAACTGCCCGCCGGCGAGTACGAGACAGTCTTCATCTACGTCAGTGAAACCGAGGGTATCCTGACCGACGGCACGGAGACGCGCGTGAAACTGCCGAGCAAAAAGCTCCAACTGCACACGACGTTTACCATCGGGAACAACGAGTCGGTCGACTTCGTCTACGACATCGCACCGCACAAAGCCGGCAAGAGCGGGAAATACATCCTCAAGCCGGTGATCAGCGAGAGCGGCACTGGCGACGAAGTCGAGATCCACGACGTCGACGAACAGCAGCCTGACGAATCGGCGAACGGTGAGCAGCAAGACGACGAGAGTGGAGAAGAAGCCGACGCAACGCAGGCAGACAGCGCCGAACAGCAGCCCACTGACACACCACCACAGCAGGGTTAACGCAACCGACAGCCATCATGGCGGTGTGAGCCGCCAACACTAACAGCGGTGGCACCTCGCTCGCCACCTGACTCGAACGCTATTTTGCGACCAGATCAACAGCCCGAACGCGGTCGACTCGAGCCGATCAGCGCCGGAGCCACCCGAACAGCCGGTAGTCGTGGTCGGGCGTGTACCGGCGGAACAGCAGGCTGTTCGAGAGGACCGACACCGACGACAGCGCCATCGCGCCGGCCGCGAGCACCGGCTGGAGCAGCCCCAGCGAGGCCAGCGGGATCATCGCCGTGTTGTAGCCAAGCGCCCAGACGAGGTTCTGCTTGATCTTGTCCAGCGTCGCCTGCGAGATCCGGATCGCCTTCACCACGTCGAGGGGATCGTCGCGCATCAGCGTCACGTCCGCTGCTTCGATGGCCACGTCCGTCCCCGACCCGATGGCAGTGCCGACGTATGCGACCGCAAGCGCGGGCGCGTCGTTGACGCCGTCGCCGACCATCATGGCCTTCCGTCCGTCGGACTGGATGTCTTCGACCGCGTCGGCCTTGTCCTCGGGGAGGACACCCGCGCGAACGTTGTCGGGGTCAATCCCGACCTGCTCGGCGACGGCACGGGCCGTCCGCTCGTTGTCGCCGGTGATCAGCATCACGTCGAGGTCGCGCTCCTGCAGAGCCGCGACCGCGTCGGCCGAACTGTCCTTGACCGTGTCGGCGTCCGCGACCACGCCCGCGACCGCGCCGTCGACTGCAACCAACATCGCGGTCTTGCCCTCGTGCTCTAAGCGTTCCATCTCGTCGGCTGCGGGCGCAGGATCGACGCCTTCGCCCTCGAGCAATCGACGATTCCCGACCAACACCTCGTGACCCTCGACGGTCGCCCGGACGCCCTGTCCGGGGACGTTCTCGAACTCGTCGGGGGAGGCGGGCTCGAGGCCGCGTTCCTCGGCCTCTTCGACGATCGCCTGTGCGAGCGGGTGTTCGCTGTTGCGCTCGGCGCTGGCCGCAAGGCGGAGCACCTCGTGGTCCTCGAGGGACGGGCGGGCGGTCAGCGTGCCACCGTCGGTCGCCGTCTCGCCGCCGTCGGTCACAGCCGACTCGCCCTCGAGGGCGACCACGTCGGTCAGCGTCATCTCGCCGGTCGTCAGCGTCCCGGTCTTGTCGAAGACGACGGTGTCGACGTCCTTCGCGCGCTCCAAGACGTCACCGCCCTTGAACAGGACGCCGTTTTGCGCGCCCAGCGTAGAGCCGACCATCGTCGCCGCGGGCGTCGCCAGTCCAAGCGCGCAGGGACAGGCGATCAACACGGCGGAGGCGAAGACGACGATCGCGAACTCGAACGTCGAGAGCGCGGCCGGGCCGCCACCGACCAGCCCCCACAGCGGCAACGCGCCGACGAAGCCGGCCAGCGCCTCGGGGAAGAGGAACCAAATCAGTCCCCAGAACGTCGCGTTGAGGATGACTGCGGGGACGAAGTACGCCGAGATGCGATCGGCGAGATTCTGAATTTCTGGCTGGCGCGCCTGTGCCTCTTTGACCGTCTGGACGATCCCCTGTAGCGCCGTGTCCTCACCGACTTTCGTCGCCTCGACGACCAGCACGCCGTTCTCGTTGATCGTCGAGCCGATCACCTCGTCACCGTCCTCTTTCTCGACGGGGACGGACTCGCCGGTCACCATCGACTCGTCGACCGCGGACTGGCCATCAACGACGACGCCGTCGGTCGGCACCTGCTCGCCCGGCCGGACCTTCATCCGATCGCCGACCGCGACGTCCTCGAGTGGCACCTCACGCTCGGTGCCGTCGTCGTCGACCAGCGTGGCCGTCTCGGCCTCCATCTCGAGCAGCTTTCGCAACGCATCGCCGGCCTGCCCCTTCGAGCGGGCCTCGAGATAGTTACCCAGCGTGATGAACACGAGGATCATCGCGGCGGTGTCGAAGTAGAGGTTCCCCGCGAGGAGGTCAAGCAGGACGACGAGGCTGTAGATGTACGCCGTCGATGAGCCAAGCGCGATCAGCACGTCCATGTTGGCAGTGCGGTTTTTCGCGAGCGCCGTATACGAGTTCGCGAGGAACTCGCGGCCGAGCACGACGTAGACCGGCGTCGCAAGCAGGAACTCGACCCAGCCGAACTCGATGCCGAAGATCGTCTCCGGAACGTACGCGCCTCCGAGCAGGAACCGATTTGCGAGGAAGAACAGGAACGGGGCCGACAGCACCGCGCCAAACAGGGTCAGCCGAAGCTGCTTGCTGATTTCGGCCTGTCGCGCCGCGTCACGGCGCTCCTGGTCCGACTGTCCGTCGTCGCTGCCGTCCTCCTCGCGGACGGGCATGTACCCCGCGTTCTCGATCGCCGCGTAGAGGTCCTCGAGCGAGGCGTCAACGGGGTTGTACTCGACCTGGGCCTCGTCGGTCGCGTAGTTGACCTCCACGTCGATGACGCCGGGGACGGACTCGAGTGCCGTCTCGTTTGCTTCGGCGCAGTTCGCACAGCTCATGTCCGTGATCCCGATCGACCGGCTGGCACGCTCGGCGTGGTAGCCGGCGTCGTCGATCGTCTCGTAGATCGTCGCGAGCGACGCCTGCTCGGGGTCGTACTCGACGGTTCCCTCGTCGGTGGCGAAGTTGATACTCGCCTCGTGTACGCCGTCGGTGGACTCTAGGGCATCGTTGATCGCCTGTGAACAGTTCGCGCAGCTCATGCCCCGAATGTCCAGATGTGCGGTCCGAGTACTCATTAGTAATCACTAGGGAGTGGTGACTTACCCGCTTTACTGGTCGGAAGTCAAAGTCACATGGGCTACTTTCTTTCGAGTTGAAAGTCATACGGTCTGCTGTAACGAGTGACCGGTGCACCCGCAGGGTGGTCGCGGGTGCGCCGGAACTGACTGACAGGAGTCCGTATCAGACGCCCTCCTCGAGCCGATCGTATCGCTGTTCGAACCGGCTCCGACAGGAGGGACAGCAGAAGTGGTACATCTCGCCGTCGATACGGGTCGACTCGCCCTCGCTGTCGACGGTGTTGCCACACTCTACACAGGTGAGCGCGAACGCCGCTCCGTCGAGCGACGGCGTCCATTCGGCGTCGTCGATCAGCGTCACCTCGTAGTCGACGCCGTCGACTGGAAACAGCCCCTCGAGCCACTCGTGGACCCGTTGGAGCTGGGCGCGTGCATAGAACCAGCAGTCGCCGTCGGCGGTGACGAACACGTGTTCGACCGCATCGGCGTCGACGAGCGCTGCCTTGCACGCACCGACGGCTCCCGGCGGAACGGTCGCCCGGACGAACACCGGGACACCCGCCCGAAGCTGTGACTGGTCGACGTCGACGGTGAACCCGTTGATGACACCTGCTTCCTCGAGGCGCTCGACACGGTCGGAGACGGCCGGTCCGGAAAGACCGACCTGCTCGGCGATCTCGCTGTACGGGCGGCGCGCGTTCTCAGCCAGCAGCCGCAGGATTTCCATATCAGTCTCGTCGAGGTCGCGCATACCGCCGATTGGTCCTCGATAGCAAAGAGCGTGGCGACTACTACTTTCAGATCGAAAGTCTCGATCGGGCTCGAGTTGGGATCGAAAGTAGTAATGCACAAAGATCGGGCGTCCATACACGTTCGTATGAGTCAGACGATCACTGTCGACGGAATGTCGTGTGAACACTGTGAACAGAGCGTCGAAGAGGCACTCGCAAGCGTTCAGGGTGTCCAGTCTGTCGAGGTCGATCGGGACACAGCGCAGGCGACCGTCGAAGGCGACGCGGCGACTCAGGACCTCGTCAGCGCGGTCGACGAGGCCGGCTACGACGCGTCGGCGTAGGCAGTCTCGAGACCGAGATAACGTCCGTTTTTAGCGCAGTGCAGGGTGAGAGTCAGTGATGCTCGTGTGACTGGTCGATATCCGAAATGCGCGGCGGGGTGTCCGCAAATTCGGCAGGCACGTCCTCGAACGCCCGCTTACAGGCAGTCGAACAGAAGTAGTAGGTCTCGCCGTCGTACGTGGTGCTTGGGCCGTCATCGTCAGTGCGCATCCCACACACGGGATCGCGGTACTGGCCGGGTGCGCCGAGCCCGCGGCGGTAGACGTACAGGAGCACGCCCGACAGTGCGAACGCGACTAGATTGAGGGCAAGCGTGTAGTCGAGTTCGAAGTACGTCGCCTCGGTGGCCGTCTCCCCGCCGGCCAGATTCGGAACGATACCGAGTGCGTCGAAGAGCAGTTCCATCAGCAAGCCAGTGAAGGCCATCGTCACGAAGAAGACGCCGAGAATGTAGAGCATGACCGCCCAGCCGTAGTACTTCCGGTAGACATTGAGAACCGGAATCGTGATGAGATCGGCGTAGACGAACGCGATAACACCAGCGAAGCTAATGCCGCCGCCCCAGAGCGCGACCGCAAACGGGACGTTGCCCATGCTCCCGACGAAACTGATGACGGCGATCGCGACGCCCATAACCGCGTTTTCGGCGGTCACAAGCACTCCATCGCCCTCGAGAAACAGCGTGTTCCAGACCTGCTGTGGGACGAACACGATGACGAATCCCGAGATGAGAAAGCCCGCGACGACGTCCTTCCAGATCATCGACCACTCCTTGCGATACTGGTTCCCGAGTTTGTACCAGCCGCCCCACGAACGGAGATCGTCGTGCCACGTGCCGCTGCCAGCCGCCTGTTGGCGGTAGGTCTCAAGACACCCCTCCGAACAGAAGGTCAGCGTTTCGCCGCCATCGGTCACGAGAGTATGGTCGTCGGACCCGTCCATCCCGCATGTCGGGTCCACCATGGCGCTGTGGTCGTGCTCGTGCCGGGTGAGTTGTGCCCGAGCCTCGTCGAACAGCGGTTCCGGAAGCGTCAGCCGGACGATAAGCGCCATCACCGCGATGAGTACGAGTCCGCCGAGGAGTTCCGCGACCAGAAACTCCCACCCAAGCAGGATCAGAATCATCAGACCGAGTTCGACAATCAGATTCGTCGACGCGAACATGAACGCGAGGAAATTTACCACATGAGCGCCCTTCGCGAACAGCCCCTTGCCGATAGCGGCGGCACCGAAGCTACACCCGCTACTCGCCGCGCCAAACGCCGTCGCCGTCGCGAGACTCGAGAGGTCGTCGTCCCCGAGTACCTGCGCCATTCGCTCTTTCGAGACGTAGACTTGCACGAGACTCGTGATCGTCAGTCCCATGATGATCGCCCACGCCGCAGTCCAGAGGAATCCGAGGCCGACCCGGAGTGACTCGAGGACTCCCTCGATGAGCGGCGGCTCCATATCTAGTCGTACGGATAGCGTGACTATTGCGGTTGTTCTTCAGAAAGCTGTGTCATTCCCATCGGGAAGCAGAGACTCGAAAGTTCGAGGGTGCCCTTCCATTAGAGAGGAGTGGAATAGCGCGATCGAACCCGCGGCGCGCCGGGACGGAATCAATCGTGGCGTCCGACACGCGGTGGGACCGCGGCGGCGACCGATAGCATGACTCCGACGAACTGCCGGTATGGGGCACGCGCGGCCGGCTGCGTGGATTCGCTCGTCGTCGAAGCACTGACGAACAGAACGCCACAGTGGTCGCAGACGGACATTGGATTCAAAGGGAGAACTGCATTGAGTCGGGAGGCCGTCGTTCTACATGGGGACGGGACGCTCCGTCGCCGGTGACTTAACATGGCAACAGACACACGCGACACGCGACTCGTCACGATCGTCCTCATCGCCATCGGTGCCCTCGTCATGCTGCCGATGCTCTTCATGGGGTTCGGCATGATGGGTGTCGGGCCGATGATGGGTGGCATGTGGGGACACGGCGTCTGGGGTGGCGGAACGGTCCCCGGCTGGATGCCCCTCGTCGCCGTGCTGATGCAACTCCTGTTCGTCGCCGCCATCATCGGTGGTGGCTATCTCCTCTATCGAGCGGTCACCGGATCGAGCGACGGTTCCGATGGGGCGCTCGAGGAGCTGCGCCGCGCGTACGCCCGCGGCGAGTTGAGCGACGAGGAGTACGAACAGCGCCGAGAGACGCTCGAGCGGGATCGCTCAGGCTGAGGGCGACTCGCGGGCGCGTGTCGTCTCCAGGGCCGTCCCGTCGCGTGGACAGTATTCATACGCCGGATCCCGCGTTTGGAACCCACAGGCGGGACACGTTCGAACCGGTGGTTCCGATGACTCTCGTCCCGACTTACCGAACAGAAACGGAACGAACGGGACGACCAGAAAGAACGCGACCGTATTGAACCGCCACCAGAGGACAGCGCTCACGAGGAGACTCACCAGCAGTCCCACCACGGCGGTTGCGGTTCGCGACCCGAGCATACGTCGAGCTAGGCGCACGTCGCTGAAAGGAACAGCGGTCGGCGTCACCGATCCGCGCCTCGAGCGTGACTGCCAAATCGACGGTGGCGACCGTTTGCCCCGATGAAAAGACAATTCCCCGCCGACGCCCAAGGGCGGGCATATGCGAATCGCCGTTCCCAACAAGGGCCGCCTGCACGAGCCGACGATCGATCTCTTAGAGCGGGCGGGGCTCCATCTCGAGAACGGAGCCGACCGGAAACTCTACGCCGATACGGTCGATCCCGACGTCACCGTGTTGTTCGCCCGCGCAGCCGACATTCCGGAGTACGTCGCCGACGGCGCGGCCGATCTCGGCATTACCGGCTTCGATCAGGTCCAGGAAGCCCGCGTGGACAACGTCGCGGAGTTGCTCGACCTCGAGTTCGGACGCTGTCGGCTCGTCCTGGCTGCCCCCGAAGACGGAGACATTACGTCCGTCGACGATCTGGCGGGCAAGATCGTCGCCACCGAGTTCCCGAACATCACCGCCGATTTCTTTGCCGACACCGGGGTCGAACCCGACATCGTCGAGGTCTCGGGCGCGACGGAACTTACCCCCCACGTCGAGATGGCCGACGCCATCGTCGATATCACGAGCACCGGGACGACGCTGAAGATGAACCGGCTGGCCATCGTCGACGAAGTCCTCTCGAGTTCGGTGCGGCTATTCGGCCGTGACGATGTCCTCGATGACCCGAAAATAGAAGAGGTCAGGACCGCGCTGTCCTCGGTCAAACACGCCGAGGGCAAACGCTACCTGATGATGAACGTACCACGAACTGAACTCGACGACGTCCGCGACGTCATCCCAGGTCTTGGCGGCCCGACGGTCATGGACATCGCCGATGAAACGGACGACGAAGGGAAGGTCGCGGTCCATGCCGTCGTCAACGAGACAGATGTCTTCGAGACGATTACAGATGTCAAAGCGGCCGGTGCGAGCGATATTTTGGTGACCGAAATCGAGCGGCTGGTCGAGTAGGCCCCTACTCGAGCCGGGCGGCGATCGGTTGCTCGGACGATTCGGAGTCGAGTTCGAGCAGGGATTCGAACGCCGATGCGTGTTCCCCCGGCGCGACGAGGTTTTGCGCCGGGTCATAGCGCACGATGTCGTGTTCCGCAAGCAGCGGCAGATGGGTCCGACACAGCGAGACGTGGATCCGCTGGCGAAGTTGGTGAATCGGCGTCCCGACTGTCGGATCGTATTCGGCATCAGCAAGGGTCGCCACCAGCCGCCGGACCGAAACCGGCTCGTCGGCCGCGAGCACGCAGCGCAGCACCTCCCGCCGGCGGTCACTATCGACGATGCGGTCGATCGTCTCGCGCGGAAGCGAACGACGGTCGATAACGCCGTTGTTACCGGGAGGAAACCGTTCCGAAACGGCGAGCGACCGATCAGAGTGGATCGTCATTGGCACGTGAGAGTCAGGGATCAGACACCGGATAAACGCGGTCGGTCGTTTCAGTGAATGTGGCCCGATTCAGGCGAGTCAGCCGCTCTACGGGCAGAATGAACGGTCGATAATTCGGATAAAGCGAGGGTTATTCAGAGTAGCAGTGATGAATCCGACAGGAGCGACGGTCGTAAACAGTCACGGGCGGCGATCTCTCACTGCCCCTGATTCATCAGCACACAAGACGGTAACAGGACGAGACCGACGGCGGTCGATCATCGACGACACATCGCCGATACGATCGACACGGGCTCGAATGAGACCGGTCACAGCTGTCGCCCCGTGTCGCCGGCGACAGCGACTCAGGTGCGATCACGGGGACTCCCGTGATAGCCGGCAGTATGAACGAGCTGGCGCTGGTGGCGTCGATTCGAGTGAGTCCGACCCGACGGTGTTACTCGAGCAGTCCCAGATCCTCGAGGCGGGAGACGATCTTGTCGACGGCGTGTTCGGCGTCTTCGGGCTTTTTCCCGCCGGTGATGACGAGTTTGCCCGAGCCAAAGAGCAAGGCGACGACTTCGGGTTCGTCGAGACGGTAGACGAGTCCCGGGAACTGTTCGGGTTCGTACTCGATGTTCTCTAAGCCGAGCCCGATGGCGATCGCGTTCAGGTTGAGATTGCGGCCCAGGTCGGCCGAGGTGACGATGTTCTGGACGACGATCTCGGGATCTTCGTTGACCTGAATCTGGAGTTCACGAAGCTTGTCGAAGACGATCCGCAGGCTCTCGTGGACGTCGTCGGTGCTTTTCGCGCCGGTACAGACGATCTTCCCCGATCGGAAGATCAACGCGGCGGATTTTGGGTTCTGGGTTCGGTAGACGAGACCGGGGAACTGCTCGGGGTCGTAATCGGCACCCTCGAGGTCCATCGCGACGCTCTGGAGATCGAGTTCCTGTCCAATACCGGTCGACGCCACCACGTTTTCGATGTTGATGGTGTCCTTCGGATCCGTCATTAGTCGCTTAAAAAGACGTATTTAAGGTTTATAAAGGTTGGTGCCGCCACCTGATATATCCGGTTTATACGACCGGCATCGAGCGGGGAAAACGGCAGCCTCATACGCGAGGGACGGCCACCATCGACCGTGTACCTGCTCGAGTTAGGCGGTGAGGACGATGCGTTCGCGGCCCGCGAAGCGGCGAGCGCCGCGACCGGCGTCGACCGGATCGCACCCGGCCTCGCCGTCGCCGACGCGATCGTCCCCGCACGCGTTCGCGGGCTCGCCTACACCCATCGTGCCAGCGAGCTCGTTGGCCGAGGTGACGCCGATCTCGCGAGCGCACGCGCCATCCTCGAGGCTGCCGCAATCGACCGGGAGGGGACGGTCGCGGTGCGTGCGACCGACGTCCACGGCACCAGTGGCGTGAGCACCGAGCGCGCGGAACGCGAACTGGGACAAGTACTGGTCGATCGCGGCCTTGCGGTGGATCTCGACGATCCAGATCACTGCCTGCGAGCCGTCTTTGCTGAGGGACCACTCGAGGATGACGACAGCGTGTGCGAGTCGCTCGAGGATAACGGCGACGCCCCTACGGGAAAGGAGGTCTCCGTCTGTGCGCTGGGTTGGCTCGAAGCCGAGAGCGTCCGCGATTTTGGGACGCGTGCCCCGACAGACAAGCCCTTTTTCCAGCCCGGCAGCATGGATCCCCTGCTCGCACGCGCCGTTGCGAACATCGCCGGCGCACGACCGGGGGCGACGATTCTGGACCCGATGTGTGGCACCGGCGGCGTGCTCGTCGAGGCCGGCCTCGTCGGTGCGGACGCGATCGGGACCGACGCGCAGGCGAAGATGGCCGACGGCGCGCGGACGAACCTCCGGCACTTCCTCACACGCGACGAGCCCTCGCTGACCGGCTGCGACCGTGGCACGTGGCACGTCGGCCGTGGCGATGCGACCCGACTCCCGCTTGTCGACAACGCGGTCGACGGCGTCGTCTTCGATGCGCCCTACGGCCGCCAGTCGAAGATCGACACCCACCGACTCGAGGATCTGGTTGCGGGTGCCCTCGCCGAAGCACGGCGGGTGGCCCCGCGGGCGGTCGTCGTCGCGGATCGGTCGTGGGCGAGTGAAGCGCGAACGGCCGGCTGGGAGATCGAGTCGGTCTTCGAGCGTCGCGTGCATCGCTCGTTGACGCGATACGTGATGGTACTCGAGGAAGCAGATCGGCGTCAGTAGTCGGCCTCGAGGGCGCGCTTTCGGAGTCGCTCGCCCTCATCCGTTTCGACGGTGAGATCGGGAACCTGAACCGGTGAGCCGTCCTCGTCGATCGCGACGAAGGTAAACGAGGATTCGGTCGTCTTTTCGGTCTCACCGGTTCGTGGATTCTCTCGTTTGGCCCGTAATGCGACGTGGACGCTCGTTTTCCCCGCGTCGTAGACGTAGGCTTCGACCAGTGCCGTGTCACCGATCTGGATCGGGCGTTCGAACGCGAGGCTGTTGACCTGCGCGGTGACGCAGGTCTCGCCGGCGAATCGCATCGCTGCCATGCCGGCGAGCTCGTCGAGCCACTTCATCAGGTTGCCGCCATGGAGCGTCCCGTTGTTGTTCGCGTGGTTTGGCTGCACGCGAAAGCGGTTCTCGATGTGCGTCTCACGAACCGTTGGCATACAACGTGTCCACCCACAGCGCGGAGAAAGGTGCTTCGATCACGGCACGAGAGTCGTCTATTCGGCGTCGCGACCCAGTTCGGCAAGTAGATGTGAGACGTGGATGCGGTCAGTGGTTCCTTCGTGCATCTCGAACTCGATGTCGGCGACGAGCCGATGGATCCGGGCGAGTTGTGCGCCCTGATAGCGCTTGCGAGCTACGCCGAGGATCGACTCGAGGACCTCGGTTCCATCGAGGCCCTCGTCGACGAGCAGGTCATCGAGCGTCGACCGAGCGTCGGTGAACGCGCCGGCCTCGGCGTCATCGAGCATCGACTCGATCTCGTCCTCGAGGCCGACCTCGCCGAGTGTCTCGTAGGCCGCACTCATCGTGAGTTCGCCTTCGTCCTCGACGGTCGTCTGGGCCGCCAGGATCGCCTGCCGGAGGTTGCCGTCCGCGTAGCCGGCAACGAACTCGAGGCCGTCGGCGTCGTACTCGACGCCTTCGCGTTCGACGATCCGCTCGAGGACGGTCACGAGTTCGTCGCTGGTCGGCGCTCGGAAGGAGACGGGGAAACACCGCGAGCGGATCGGGGGGATGAGCTTGGTGGGCTGGCGCGTCGCGACGATGAATTGGGTCGTCCGATGGTGTTGTTCCATGATCCGACGCAACGCCTGCTGGAAGTCCTCGCGGACGTTCTCAGCGTTGTCGAGTAAGATCGTGGTGTACCCACCCGAGACGGGCGCATAGCTCGCGGATTCTTTGAGGACGTGGTTGATCATGTCCCGTTTGGACATCGACGAGCGGCCGACGAGGAAGTGCTCGAACCGGGGGTCGTTCTTGATCTCGGTTTTGGTCCGGCCGAAGAAGTCGGCGACGTTGATCTCGACGAAGTCGTTGTCCGGATCGTCGTGCGCCTCACGGGCCAGTGCGCGCGCTGCGGCCGTCTTCCCGCTTCCCGGCGGCCCCTGCAGGAGGAGATTCAGTGGCTCCTCGACGGCTCGCTGTAGGTACTCGCGAGCGTCGTCCTGTGGCAACTCGGCCAGCTCCGGGGCGTGGGTTTCGGTCCACAGCGGCGCGTCCATCGCCAGCGAGTAGAGTCGGGCCGGGTAAGAATCGGTCGATTACTCCTCGCCGTCACCGGGCTCGTCCGCCACGGCTCCGAACGTGAACACCGTCTGTACTGGCTCGCCGCCGGACTCGATCGGAGTGGCCGCGTCGATGTTGCCCGGAGTACCTGCATAGAGGGTCGCCGTCAGTTCGTCGTCTGCGGCGATCGACGTGTCGGCCGGCAGGTCGATTGTGACGTTCCCATGCTCGCCGGGGTCGAGTAGCTCGCTCGTCCCGAGGATCGTCCCGTCGCGCTCGAGGGCGACGAATCCCTCCTCGGGAGTCGCCGTAGAGACCGTCACACTGTCGTTGCTCGCAGCTTCAACCGCGACGACCGGATCGGTGTGGAATGCGAGGTCGATCCGACTGGGTTCGCCGTCGTCCTCGGTGTAGACGCCGATCGACTGGTTACCGGCTGGTGCACCGTTCGTCTCCACCTCGAAGGTCACGTTCCGGACTTCGCCGCTCTCGAGTTCGAACACCTGTCGGGCGAAGACGGCCCCGCCGATGCGGACCTCGACGGGCTGTTGGGCCTGGAACGTCGTCGGGTTGCGGATTCGGGCGCTCACGGAAATCGTCTCGTTCGTGGTCGCCGACGACGGTGCGTCGATCGAGTCGACGGCGAACGAATTGCTGACCGCGCTGTCGCCGCTTAACACTGTCGCGGTGGCACTGACCGGGAACCCATCCGCGAGATAGGGCTGGTCTTCCTCGCCATCGGTGGCTTCGTAGGCGTAGCCCTCCTGGGAGGACGTATCCTGATGGACCGTCGCGGTAAGCTGTCCGACGAGGTCACGGTTCGCGCCGTCCTCGCGCTCGATGGTCACGTTTTCGTGAGTGCCGGCCTCGAGCTGATCGGAGACAGCAAGCGGCTGGTCACTACCGTCAGTGATGACGACGTAGCCGCCGTCCGAAAGCGTCACTTCCTGAATCGTGACGCTGGTGCCGTTGCCCCGCTGGTCGTCGAACGTGATCGATGCCTCCGGCTGTTCCTCGACGCCGAAGATGGCGGGTGCCTGACCGACGAGGATCCCGGCCGCGATCACGATCGCGATCGCGATCACGATCGCACCGATCTGCTTGAGCGTCCCGAACGTCGCTCTCGAGCTCATTGGGAGTGCCGTCCTGTTTGGCTTCGGGTTCGACGACCGTAAAACGCGCTGACTGTTTGCAGGTCGGCAACATAGTTCAAAGGGTGTGACCCGGACGATCCGTCGGCTGGTAAGCGCAGCCGACAGATTTGTTGGTACTGCCTACCACGGGGCGTATAGAACACATGTCATGGTCGGTGTGAGGTGAGTGGTTGGCTGGTTGTGTACCGGACATCATGTCCGAAACTGGTGATTCTCTTCAGAGAGATCGCCATACGGCAGTTTTTGATACTTCTATGACATACTCCGTCACAATAACGGTGTCCAAAACCGCCTCGCTCGAGCCAACGGGCATGCAGACACTGCTCAGGGACACGGACGATCGAAGCCGGTTTAGCTACGGCCCGCCGAGCATGGACCGATGCCACTGCGCGTGACGTTTCTGGGGACGGCCGGAGCGATTCCGACGACCGAACGGAATCCGAGCAGCGTCTTCGTCGCCCGTGAGGGCGAGGGACTGTTGTTCGATGCCGGCGAGGGAACCCAGCGTCAGATGATGCGTTTTGGGACCGGATTTTCGGTCTCGCACCTGTTCGTCACGCACCTCCACGGCGATCACGTCCTCGGGATTCCGGGGCTGCTCGAGACGATGGCGTTCAACGATCGGACGGAGCCGCTGGCGATCCACACACCCCACGGCATGCGCCGCCAGCTCAAGTCGCTCGTCAATGCCCTCGGGAACCGCCCCTCGTTTCCGGTACGGGTCAACGAGGTCGGCGACGGCGACGTCGCCTATCGCGCCGACGAGTACGAGGTTCGCGCGTTCGCGACCGACCACGACACCCGGTCGGTCGGCTACGCGCTCGTCGAGGACGACCGCAAGGGCCGGTTCGACCGCGAACGCGCCGAGGAACTCGGCGTCCCCGTCGGGCCGAAGTTCTCGAAACTCCACGAAGGCGAGGCCGTCGAACTCGAGGACGGCACCGTCGTCGACCCCGAACAGGTCGTCGGCGAGGCTCGACCCGGTCGATCGATCGTCTATACCGGCGATACACGACCGACGGCGGCGACGATCGAGATCGCCGACGAACCCGATCTGTTGATTCACGACGCGACATTCGCCGACGACATGGCCGATCGGGCGACCGACACCGCCCACGCGACGGCCCGGCAGGCCGCCGAGATCGCTAACCGGGCCGGCGCGGACCGGCTCGCGTTGATGCACGTCTCATCGCGGTACGCCGGCTACGCGGGCGACCACCTCGAGCAGGCCCGCGAGGTCTTCGCGAGCGACGCCGAGAACGTCTGTGTCCCCGACGACGGGCAGAAACTCGAGATTCCATATCCAGACAGCGACGACGCGTAAGGGGGCCGGCAACTCGGGGCGAAATTCCGCGCCGGATTTATAGCTGGCTCGTCCCTAGAGACTTCTGTGAGTACGCGAACGAGTGCGCTCGATGCGGTCGTCTTCGGTGTCGACATTCAGAGCGGTGACGTGCGCGGTGACGCGCCATCGTACGCACTGGCGGTTTACGACGGCGACGATGTCAGCCGGGACGTCGTCTCCCACCGGAAACTCAGGCGGTTGATCGACGACGAGGAGCCGGCGATCGTCGCGACCGACAACATGTACGAACTCGCCGCCGACAAGGACCAGCTGATCCACTTTCTTGGCTCGTTGCCTGCCGAGACACGGCTCGTTCAGGTGACGGGTGCCGAACAACCGGAGCCGCTGTCTCGCGTCGCGAAACGCCACGGCATCCCCTATGGCAAAGAGCCGATGCAAGAAGCCGAAGCCGCGGCCCGGCTGGCCGCCCACAACGTCGGCCACGAAGTCTCGGCCTTTACCGATACGACGGAGGTCAAAGTCTCTCGCGGACGCTCGACCGGCAGCGGCGGCTGGAGTGAGGACCGCTACACCCGCCGCATCCATGGCTCCGTGCGGAAACGGGCCCGCGAGGTCGAGTCCGCGCTCGAGGAGGCAAATCTCGAGTACGAGCGGGACGTCCGCGAGGCCTACGGCGGCTTCGCCAACGCCGTCTTCACCGTCGAAGCGCGACCGAGCGACATCCCCGTCTCGCGCAACCGGTCTGGTGACGTTCGCGTCGAGATCGAACGCGAGCGCCGCGACGGCATCGAATTCCGGCCGCTGGTCAAACGCCGCGATCACGTCATCGTCGGGATCGACCCCGGGACGACGACCGCCGTCGCCATCGTCGGTCTCGAGGGGGAGGTATTGGACGTCTGGAGTTCCCGAACCAGCGACACTGCCGAGGTGATCGAGTGGATCGTCGAGCGCGGCCGGCCGATCATCGTCGCGGCCGACGTGACGCCGATCCCCGAGACCGTCGAGAAGTTCCGCCGGAGCTTCGACGCCGCGGGCTGGACACCCACGCGGGATCTGCCGATCGACGAGAAACAACATCGCACGCGCGAGCATCCGTACGAGAACGACCACCAGCGCGACGCGATGGCCGCCGCGCTCTATGCCCTCGACGCCCACGAAGACCAGTTCGAGCGGATCGCCGCCAAGCTCCCGCCGGGCATGGATCGTGGCGAAGTCACCGCCCGCGTCGTCGCCGGTGAGGAGAGCGTCGAGGCCGTCCTGCGGGACCTGCGCGACGACGAGGGCGACAGCGAGGACGACGCGACCGAGCACGAGCCCCGCGAGCTCACCGCCGAAGAAAAGCGAATCAAATCCCTCGAGCGGCAGGTCGAGCGGCTCAAATCACACGTCGACACCCTCGAAGGGCGCGTCGAAGACCGAGACGAGCGGATCAACGAACTCGAAAATAGCCTCAGCGGAGCCCGCCGCCAGGAGCGCAAGGAAGTCCGCAAGGACCGCGAGGTGAGCCGCTTGGAGCGGAAAGCGAACCGGCTCGAGCGCGAGCGTGACGAGGCCCGCGAGCAGGTCGAGACGCTCGAGAAGAAGGTCGAACGGATGAAGGCCCTCTGGAAGCTCGATCACTCGAACTTCAGCGACGTTTCCGCGAAGAAAGAGGGGCTGGTCCCGGTCAAGGTCGTCGAGAAGTTCACGAAGGGCGCGATCCGCGAGGCCGACGACCAGTACGGCATCGCCAGCGGGGACGTGGTCTACATCCGGGACGCGAGCGGCGCGGGTCGGTCGACGGCCGAACTCGTGGCCGAGTTCGAGCCCCGCGTGATCCTCAAAGACGGCGGCCTCTCGGAGATCGCCGACGAGATCCTCTTCGACGCCGAGATCCCGGTCGGCCCCGCCGACGACGTCGCTATGCAGGAAGTCGACGAACTCGCCGTCGCCCGCGAGGACGACGTCGAAGCAGTCATCGACGACTGGCACGAGCGCGCCGAAGCCCGAAAACGGGACCGAAAAGCCGCGATGGTCGACCAGCTCATCAGCGAGCACCGCGCCGGGAACAACGAGGTCTGACCGGGTTCGAGTCGCCGTCCGTTACGTCTCGGGACCGGCTTCTATCGGCGACAACACCTGTGGCACCTCCTCGAGAGCGACTTCCTCGGTCAGGTCCTCGGCGTCGTCGACCGGCCCGTTGATAAACAGCGCGTGGGCGATGAGCGCGATCGCGACCCCGCCGAAGCCGACGATCGCAACCAAAAACGAGACGGCCGTCGCGTAGCCGATGAGGGCTCCGAGGCCGAGGCTCGCTCCGATACCGCTCAAGACGAGGTCGTAGTACTGGAGCGTGTATTCCATACTGCCGATACGCGACGCAGGGGCAAAACGCTTGACCCGGTGTTCGAGTCGATCAGAACATCCCGAAGCTCTGGAGTAGCCCCGAAATCAGGGATTTGACGACCAGTCCGAGGCCAGCGAGGATGAGGGCCATCCCCGCGGCGATCAAGAGACTCTTGTACGCGACGAGTGCGATGCCGGCGAGCAAGAGCACGATCCCGACAATGCCGAGCGCACCGAGATTTCGTAACATATCCACGCGTCGAGAGCCAAGCGAAATAAGCAGCGTGGTTCCCCGTGCCGCTCGAGTCAGTCGGTCGGACTCGCGAACGGACAAAGACAATAAAGGGTTAAACCGCTCGAACGCGAAGCCGCGGCCATGAGCGACGACGGAGATGGCGGTCGGAAGAACCTCCGGATGCCCGAGGACGACGAGGTCTTCGCGACCGTCACGAACATGCTCGGGGCGAATCGCGTGAAAGTACGCTGTGCCGATGGGAAAGAGCGCACCGCACGCATTCCCGGCAAGATGCAAAAGCGCATCTGGATCCGCGAAGACGACGTGGTCCTCGTCGAACCCTGGGACTGGCAGGACGAAAAGGCCGACATCACCTGGCGCTACGAGAAAAGCGAGGCCGATCAGCTCCGCCGCGAAGGTCATATTCAGTAATCGACGCTCGTTTTGCGTGGCTTCACCCTGAACGCAGTTTCGTGAGTTTGACCACCAACCCGTTCCGGTGCGGTATCAAAAGTACCATACTACCTCGCGACCCAGTGGACCGTACTTAGGTGGTTTCCGTGACCAAGAAACAGGAATACAAGGACGACTATCCCGACAAAACGCTGTATATCCCGGGGCCGACTGAAGTACGCGACGACGTCATCGAGTCGATGTGCGAGCCGATGTTCGGCCACCGCATGGACCGAATGACCGACCTCTATACGACCATCGTCGAGGACACCAAGGAATTCCTCGGCACCGACAACGAAGTCGTCATCCTCACGGGCTCGGGGACGGAGTTCTGGGAGGCGTCGACGCTCAACCTCGTCGACGAGAACATCCTCGTCCCGACCTGTGGCAGCTTCAGTGAGCGCCACGCCAACGTCGCCGAGCGACTGGGCAAAAACGTCGACCGCCTCGAGTACGAGTGGGGCCAGGCCATCAAACCCGAGGACATCCGCGAAGAACTCGAGGAAAGCGACAAGCACTACGACGTGGTCGCGACCGTGATGAACGAGAGTTCGACGGGCGTGCGCAACCCCATCGAGGAGATCGGGGATGTCGTCGCCGAGTACCCGGACACCTACTTCGTCGTCGACGCCGTTTCCTCGCTGGGCGGTGACTACGTCGACATCGACGAGCACAACATCGACGTGATCTTCGCCTCCTCACAGAAGGCCTTCGCCATGCCGCCGGGCCTTGCGATCTGTGTCGTCAGCGACGACGCCTACGAGCGCGAACTCGAGAAAGACTCCGCCTCGTGGTACGGCGGCTTCCAGCGCACGATCGACTACTACGAGCGCAAGGGCCAGACCCACTCCACGCCCGCGATCCCGATCATGCTGGCCTACCGCAAGCAGATGAAACACATGCTCGAGGAAGGCCACGAGGCCCGCGACGAGCGTCACCGGGAGATGGCCGAGTACACCCGTGAGTGGGCCCGCGAACACTTCGATATGTTCCCCGAGGAGGGCTACGAGTCCCAGACGGTGAGCTGTATCGAGAACACGCAGGGCATCGACGTCGCGGAAACCATCGAGACAGTCTCCGAGGAGTATGACTTCGTCTTCTCGAACGGCTACGGCTCACAGCTCGGCGAGAAGACGTTCCGCATCGGCCACATGGGCGAACACGATCTCGAGAGCATCAAGGAACTCACCGACGCGATCGAAGACGCCGCCGACCTGTAAGCGTCGCTCGAGCGTTCGGTCTCGAATTCGGTACTTCCCGACTGGTGTGAGAGCTGGAGCTAAAGCGTTGGTCTCATGAGGAAGATGTCTGGTTGAGTGAATGTGTTCAGTATCCCTCAGCCAGACGGTGTTCTTTCGGATTCGGACGTGAAAGCTTTAGCGGAAGACGTCATCTGCCAACTCCCCTTGCCAGGGATCGAGGGCTCGCCCCTCGATCCCGGCGATATCTGGGCTGTTGTCATTCTTGCAGCGGTCAATCAGACGTCCATCTGGGAGACGTGCAAGGACAACGACAACGCTGCCTGTGATGATACTGTCATGGACTGGCTACATACGCTCAACCGAGAGTGGCTTGAGCGGGTTGCTAACCGCCTTCTCTGGGAATTAGCGATGACGATCCTCGACCCTGATCGGTCGAGGATCGTCTCCATTGACTTCGTCGATAACCCCTACCACGGAACGTACGCCGATGAAGAAGGTGAACTCTGCCGCATGCACGCGAAAGACGGAA
>Ga0207720_100600_pt1 | contig 21704 bp, 16 predicted proteins | sample A23P2SouthBayCA_2_FD_187751 | JGI IMG/M metagenome (GOLD analysis project Ga0207720, IMG submission 187751) | Aerobic enrichment media microbial communities from Eden Landing Ponds, California, USA - A23 E3 (2) (SPAdes) | ecosystem: Environmental > Aquatic > Marine > Unclassified | place...
CGCGAGCGGGAGGCACGACTAGCTGAAAACGAGGAGGATAAGGAGGTCGAAGAGCGACCAGAGGACCTTCCCGATGACGTCCCGTCGAAGGCGACGATCACGATCAAGGAGATCAACGACAACCGATACTACTACTGGCAGTGGCGGGAAGGAGAGAAGATTCGTTCCCAGTACAAAGGCCCCGTCAGTCCCGACGAGTAGACGAGATAGGACCATAGCTGATTGTTTGTTTTAGTACCATTGGAAACGGAGCAGACGACACCCCCCAGAGTGTGAATGGAATTAGTTTGCCTGACACCCCTCAGTGTGAATGGGTTCGGTCAATCCGGACGAGGGAGATTTGGGGAAATACACCCACCCCACGTTTCCGTCGTAACTGGATGTGGGTGGAGAGGGTGCAGCTGATTTTGAAGGGATCACACCCCCCGCGTTTCCGTCGTTTCCCCACGACGGCGTAGGGAGAGACTACGATTAGTACTATGCAGCCAACAATTTTGTTGACCTAGAAACAATCTAAATCTGAACTAACTTCTGAAACACATAGATTAAAGTAGTATAGTTGAGAAACGCTCATTAAGTGTACTTCGGCTAATGAGGGGGCGAAGTACTTCGCCCCCTCAGATGAAACAATCCTTTCCAGCTGCTTCTATAGACGGCCAACTTTGGACGGCTAGGCCGCTCTCGTCTTTGGTATCTCGTCGTGGACGTCTTCTTCGAGTCTCCTCCCCACCTGTTCGATGATTACGACGGAAACGTGGGGTGTGTGGGTTCGGAATTCGAGATCGCAGCCACGCTTCCGTCTTCGTGTTTCCTATCTCACGTCGGAAACGCGGCTATATTGTCAGCAATCTAATTCCGCCGAATTACGGCGTTTTCAAGCTGATACCGGACAAGGAACGTCGGAAACACGGGGTGGCGTTCTCCACTAGATTTATACTCCCCCCGCTCACACCGTGTGATATCCAATGACGCCCGACTCTTCACCCAATTCTGTCGACGATCCCCTCTTTGAATCCGGGCATCGTATCTTCGCGAACAAAGATCTCCTGAAAATCGGCCACGTTCCGGAGGCTGACCGGATCGTCGGTCGCGACGAGGAAATCTCGAAACTCGCAAAACGCCTCAATGGCGCTGTCCACGGGTACTCCCCGGAGAACGTGATGATCTACGGGAAAACAGGGACCGGTAAATCTCTCGTTTCAAAACACGTCTGTCAACGAGCTCAAAATGCCGCTCAGGATGGCGTCGAGATTGGAACAGCGTATATCGACTGTGCTGAAGACAATACCGAGACACAAGCTGTCTCCTCTCTTGCGGCAAAATTGAACGATGAATCTACTACTGGAATCACCGTACCTCACACCGGTCTCAGCACGTCGAAGTATTACAAACTCCTCTGGAAGACGCTTGATGCACAATTTGATTCTGTAATCATCATCCTGGACGAGATCGACTTGATGAACGACGATAGCGTTCTGATGAAACTCTCACGAGCTGAAGAAGCAGGGAAAATCGACAGTAGTGTAGGCGTCATCGCGATCAGTAACAAGATTCAGTACGTCGATAACGTGAACGAGCGCGTGAAAAGCAGCTTCCAACACAAGGAATTGTTTTTCAAGCCATACGACGCCAACCAGCTCCGGGAGATCATGTTCAATCGCGAGGACGCCTTCCAGGACGGCGTCCTTTCCGAGGACGTGATCCCGCTCTCAGCTGCCTTCGCTGCACAGGAACACGGCGATGCTCGGAAGGCAATCGATATTCTTCGCCATGCCGGGGAAGTCGCCTACGAGGCGGGTGCAGAGCAAGTGACGGAGGAGCACGTTCGGCAGGCTCAGCAACACGCCGAAAAGGACCGGTTTAGAGAACTCGTGAATGGCGCACCCACACAGGCGAAGGCCGCACTACTCGCGCTGACCGAACTGAGCGTCAACTCCAACGACGACGCCTTCCTCACGAGCCGAGTGTACGACCAGTACGAACGAATCTGCAACCACCTCGACATGGACCTTCTCTCCGTTCGACGGTTTCGTGATATCCTAAAAGAACAGGCGTTCCTCGGGGTTGTCGAGATCGAGAAGATCAACAAGGGAAGTGCAGGTGGAATCCATCTTCAGAATCGCCTCATCGAAGACCCACAAGTCGTTCGCGAGACGATCCTTGAGGACAGCCGGATGCAGGACTGGGCTCGCGAGTAGCTTCTCCCTACTCGCCGGGCGGTCCCTACGACGGAAATCCGGGGTGGGGCGTAAGGAAACGACGGAAACGAGGGGGGTCGAAAATTACGACGGAAACGTGGGGTTCGATGGTTCCGATGGAGACGTCGGAAACGTGGGGTTCGATGGTTCCGATGGAGACGTCGGAAACGTGGGGTGGCGGGTCAGTCAGCTACGACCGGTTACTGGTGAGCCCGAGTTAACTCAATGTGGTGTCTTCCAGCGCTACGAGTTCCCGCTGGATCTCCGTTTGGTCCGTCTGAGCAGTTTCAGCCCACTCTCAACAGCTCTGGCGAGTTGGGTTCGTAGTACGAGGCGTCGTACGTCTCGATCTCTTCGTGGGCGAGGGCGACGCGGTCCCGCAAGGATTTCTCGTTGTCGACGACCACGTACTCGATATCTTGTTCGAGAAGAATAGTGAGGTCCTGATCACGAGCCCGCTCGAGTGCTGCCGCGTTCTGTGTCTTCTGGGTGTGGCCTTCGAGCGGTTTAGAGATCTGATTCCATTCGACGAGCCGCCCCACAGCAACGTCATCAGCATGGAGCGCTTCGATTGTCAGGGATCTTCAGAGAACAACTCTAACGTGATGTCCCTCTACTGTTAACCAACAACTGAGTGCATTCACCCTTGGTATGTTGGTTAAAGCAAACGGAGTTCAAACAGCTTGGTTGCCCAGTTCGATTTCTGGTTGAACTTCTACTGAATACTGCGACGTGCAGTATCCCTATCACTTGACGTAATTGTCAATCAAGTAGTCGGTGATCTGCTCTTCGCGAGCCTGAATAAACGCCTGTGCGTTCTCCGGGGTGGGCTCGATCTCAGGGTACTGATTTACACGTTGGATACGCTCAGCCTCGGCGTTGCCGAGGTCGTCCAACCAGTCGTGGGGCCACTGGTCGCTTTTGATTTCTTCGTTCATCTCGTGTGGCAACAGCTGTAGATTCCCGATTCGATTAAGATCAACAGTCTCTCCAATAGATTCAGATACGGATTCTGCCCTGCTTTTCGGGTAGATGTGGTCAACCGAGTAGTCGCCTATACTGGTGGACGTCGATTGCGTATATGATTCCTCAATGAGGCCGAGTACTGCCGTGACATCTGTGTCGGTAAATACAGGCTCTCCCGGGCTGCTCTCGTAACGAGCGTTGGCTACGACTCGACGGATGTCTTCAGCGGATGGACTGATGTTCTCCGATTCAAATAGCTCCTCTCCGGGGAAAACGATGGGCTCGTTGGGTTCTGGTTCCCATTCGCGAAGGTATCGCATCCAGTTGCGGCACTTGCCGTAGGTCAGAACCTGGTAGTACTTGTTCAGCAAGAGGGCTCTTGCGACGAACTGGAAAACACTCTCGCGGTTCGCGTCGGAGACCTCAGCATCCGGATTCTGGTAATAAAACACGCCAAGTAGTGCGAAGATCGGCATCGTGTTCATCACCGAGCTCCGAATCCCGCTCTCGATTACTGTCTGGAAAGCCTTCTCAAGCGATGTCCGAAACCACTCGAAGCGCCGACCGGCGACGACGGGCTCATTATACAGCCACCGCTTGCGTATTTCGTCCATTTTGTCTTCATCGATACTGCTAAGATTGCTACGGAGAAGATCTGTTCCCACCAAATATGCTGTATACCGGAGGAACAGTTTCCTATCGATTTCCTGCTCGTACTGAGGGAACTTCTGTTTAAATTCGTCAATCCAATCTTGGATCACCTCCCTTGGATTGATTCGATCGCTCTCCTCTTCCGCGTACGGCCAATAACTCATTAGCTTTGAGAGAAGGAGCTGGTAGGGCTTCGGATCCGAACCCTCCATGTTCAGCCGAGTGAATATTTCCGGAATTTCGGCTCTGTCTTTGCTCGTACTGTCGGTTTCGAGATCGTCCTGTAGAACGTTGCTCGTGATATCTCTCGCGACGGCCATCGAAATACTGCGTAGTTGATATCGGGTTTCGTTATCCGCCCTCAACTCGGCGGTGTCAACGTATCCATCGACGACGTCGCTCAGTGCTCTCCCCTCCAGTACTGTGGAGTTCCCGCTTGCACCCTCATCATCTCCGTTCCATAACTCTCCGACCGGCATCCAGAGGTGCCGCGTATCGCCAGTCATAGAATAGCCGGTCTCGTCAGTTCCTCCGAACTTCCCCGTTGATTTGAACTCGAACTGATAGTCGCCTGTCGTGTCATCGCGGTCGTACTCCGGATGACCGAATAGGTCCACACACAGCCGTCGTCCTTCCCAATACTGAAGCTGGTCGCTAGGTTGCCCCCGTCCTCCGTTGTATACTGCAATCCCACCCTCCACACCGATATAGAGTGAGTTCAACCGCTGTTGACCGTCAATAATTAATATCTCTGGTTCTTTGTCCTCCACCTCTTGATTGTAGAGGTCGTATTCCGCCAAAACTGGATCCGGCGGCCGGTAGTCGTCGGCGACATACATCTGCAGAAAATTGTACGAGTTGTAGTCACTGATATTGGCCGCACGAACTCGCCACTCAGTGACGGCCCCAATCGGATAGTCTCGAATTAGTGAATCGAACAGTTCCTCGATTTGTCCCGGGTTCCAGACAAACTCTCGCTGGAGCCCAGGGAGGAAGATGTGATCATTTATTTCAGACAAATAATCAGAGACCTGTCTGGACATAGTCATCAGGACGCAAGATGGGTATTTATACTCTGTCGTCGGTCCCCAAATTCCACAAAGGAGTTACTGCTCTGCATTCAATTCGAGCCCGAGCCTAACCTTTCGGACCCGGCCTCCCCGTGTGCGATATGATAGGCTGATTGTCGAGGTTTACGCCCTGGTCGAGATCTCACTTCGCACAGGCAGCAAGATATTGTAGAGATGTTTGCCGTGGTACCTACCTATCAGGACTTACTCGCCGGATCGGAGTTGGCTAACAGGCTACTCGTCGACGCGATTGAACAGCTGCTCTTCTTGTTGGCGATACAACTGACTGCGAACTATGAGAGATTTTAGAGATCGTAAATGACTCTGACCTCTCTGAAGGCCGTCGTACTGCTGAAAAATGGCCGACAGTTTTCCCTCCTGCTTCGATTAACCAACATTCGACGCTGTAGCACTTCTTGTTGGTTAACTTAGCGACTTTTGACTTACGCTAGCCACTCAATTCTAACTTTGGGATGTTCTTACCCGAATATTTTATTAGGTTTATCTTGTATACTGAATGTATGCTCGCAGTCCCCGATTGGCTCAAATGGAATCACGACCTCGCCCCACGACACGCAATCTTCGCAGTTGGTGTGCTGTTCGTGACGATCGGATACTGGCGACTCCTCCCTGCAATGGGATTCGATCCGCTCACCACGTCACTACTTGTGGTCGGTGCGCTCGGCACGCTCGGCGCAGCGGTTCGCTGTTCGATTCAGGAACGCATGACGTTACTCGCATGGAGCGTGCTGACCCTGGTAGCTGCCTTCTTTGCAGGCGTCGAACTCCTGCTCATCTACGAGAAGACGTCGATGGCGAATATGAGTGCAACACACCTTGAAGCGGCGGTAATGTACACTCTCGCCACTGCTGCCTTTGTCGTCACGATTGAGCTGTTCCTCGCCATCGTCAGTGGGATTCTTCGACAGGCACTTTCCTCTCGTTGGGGTGGAGGCGGCTCTGGTTCGACACCCGAAGAGCGAATTCTAACTGAATCCGAACTTCAAGAAGGGGGATTCAACGATAGCTCTGACCTCAAACGAATTTTCGGTCAGTTCTTGATATAGAATGCGTCGACGAGGCCGATCGAGGAGTCCGAAACCCGATAACTGGCGTCTAATCCTTGCTTTTCTCGCGGTATTCGTCGTTCTGATTGGGCTATCTCTTTATCTCGGAGTGATCGCATGGTTTGGGAATTTCATCCATGATCTGTTCTCGGGTGCTGCTGTGTAGTTCACACCAGACCTAGCTAACCAAACAAGTTACCGACAAATGAATCGAAGAACGTACCTCAAATCAGCCGCATCAATTACCGCTGCAACCGCTGGTTTTCCCGCTGTCTCTGCTGCAAGCCGTCCTCACGAGTTTATTGATGAGTTTGGGGTTGCTGTCGGAGACTTCTTCAACGACGACTGGGACAGGGAAGATCTCGAGGATGAGGTCGGGGAGGCCGTCGATTTCGTTTGCTACGCATATGGAAAGCTAGCTGATCATGACGAGGCAGACGTCTCTGAAGAATCTGGATTTTTGAGCCGGCTAGAACAAATTAGCATGGCGAACCTCGAACAGAATCCGGAGGCGTACAACTGGCTTCTTGAATATCTCCATGATATCGTCTACTTCGTTAGCAAGCTTGACGTCTTTGCTGATGCCGTAGCTGACGAGCTGGAGAGGTTCGTCGAAGGGGCACGGACCATCACGAAATACATCCCGCTGATTGGAAGCATCAAGAGTGTCCTTGACGCTGGTTGTTCGACTCACCAAACTATTGAGCGTGGTGAGGAGGTCGCTGAAAACGCATATGTAAACTTCTTCAAGTGCGTCGCTCTAACAGTGGTCGAAGTCGTTCTTCTCATCACCGGCGTTGGAGCTTCGTACCGGGTTGCATTTGGCGCTACTGGCTGGGTGAATCGGCAGCTCATCAACGTTGTTGGACGCTCTATCGGCTGGGAGGCGTATGCCTGGGTATTGAGTCAGATCCACTGGGGAATCAGAGTAGCCTTCGCTGAAGGGTCAGGTTTGGCCATCGACCGCACCGTTGAGGAGGTGAGTACACTTGTCGTCTCTGACGCGCAGACGGTGGACGTCGTCTTGGATGAAGAGGAAACGAGGCAATGGGTTCAGAATGATGTGGAGGAGATCGTTGCCCATGTCGCTAGCAATGAAGTCGACTATATGCTCTGGGAGCTTGATCAGGAGATTGATCAGATGCAGGAAGACGCCCTCAGAAGGGCGGAGAGACAACAGGAACGATTTCTACAATCAGTGAACGACTTTGTCGAAGGCCTACCTCTAATATAGGCTATCATCCGATGGGATCATTCCTCACTTTCGAGTTCCTCCTCGGCAATTTCGAGTAGCTTCTGAAGTCGCTCGTTGAAGTCGTCCTCGAACTCTGTGTGGAGTGATTCGTCGTACATCCGTAGCGTACGAGAAAGGCCGATGGCAGCCAGCCAGTCGCGGAACTGGTTACTATTCATGTCTTCAACTGGCATGTCCAACGCGGCGGAGCTGGAACCAGCCGCCCAGAGCTGAAGCAGATCTAACTCCTTCACCATCGCCAGACGAGCGAAATCTGCGAAGGCGGCACTCACTTCTCGCGATAATTGGGTGTACGACACCGAGTCTCTATCTAGCTCTTCCTCCCCGTTCAGTAGGTTGTTGACGTACGAGAGTGAGCGCAACGAGAGGAACCCCTCACGATCGACGGCCATCGGAGGATCCTTCTCTGACTCTGCAGTCTTAGAAAGCGCCTGACCACATGATCCACAGTAGTGATGAATCTCTTTGACTCGGTCTCCGCAATTCGGGCAGTAGGGCATACAGACTACTGCGACTCGCGACTACACAGGCTTTGCTAAGGGTATCATTCAAGTACGGACCATCGATGGGGCTCGATCTGACCTCCCCAGCCAATGCTGGATAATATAGTGAGTGACGATATATTGTCTTCAAAAGGGGGAGGTGGTTCGATACGGGGAACCTCATATCGTTGCCTGGACAACCTCACAACCTTTGCGATTCAGTGAATCAGTGATTCACTGATCGACGTCTTGCTTGGCGAGCTCGCGAATCTTCTCCTTCGTTTCCTCCTGGTGCTCGCCGAACGCCACCTCGAAAACCCCGCGGTAGAAGTGCTTGTTTTTCTCCAGCGTGATGTCCTCGCGTTTGAGTTGCTTTTTCAGGCGAGTGAACGTTATCTCGATGTCCTCGCTTTGCTCCGGTTCAACGTATATCGTGGCTGAATCCCAATCTTCGCGGATGTTCAGCGGTTCGTCATCTGTCTCTCCTGCTTCACTGGTAGACGAATCAGTATCGGTCGTGGATGCGGTTCTCTGCTGAGCTGACCGATCTTCGGTTGCCGCCGCAGTATCGCTACTCTGTTCTTCTGATTCCTCTGGCGTCTCTGTGGTCTCACCATCTGCGACCGCGTCTTCCTCTTCCACCTCGTCGGAGGGGTCCTCGAACCGCTCGTCCATTCCCCGGGGCATTCTTACGCCTCCACCTGCGTTTTGTCGAACGCTCGTTCCATCGTCTCCGCAACCTCCAGAAAGAGGTCGCGCTCTACTTGCTGGTCGTTCGCGTCTTCCCACCCGAAAATATCTCGTCCGTTGTCCCACGCACGCTGGATCGCTACTCGCATCGGGAGTTTGAAAATCGGTGCCATCGACGCGAAGGACTCGTCGAAGGAGTTGAGGAATTTCTGTGACTGACCGTCGTCCCGGTACATATTCGCCAGGAGTCCGACGATTGCGATCTCGATCTGCTGGTTGTCCTCGATGGACTCCAGCTGGTCCCATAGGTCGTCAAGTGCATCCCGTGATGTTGCTTGGGTCTGTGCAGCCAAGAAGACGTTTTGAGCCGCGATGAAGGCCGCGTCCGTCAGGACTGAGAGGTCGGGAGGGCAATCGACTACGATAAAATCGTAGTTGTATCCGTCGTCAACCATCTCTTCGAGGGCGAGTTTCAGTGAGAGGCGGGCATTCGCATCGTCCATCCAATCTCGAGCAAGGCCCATGTCCTTGTGACTGGGAATCAAGTCGAAGTTCAGATGGTCGTACTCGTCGGCTTCGATCACGATCTCTGAAAGACTAGTATCGTGCGTGCGCGGATTGTCGACGAGTACGTCGAGCAGGTTCTCGTCATCGGTGACTAGTGTGTTGGGGAGTTCGTTCTTCGGGCTTGACGGATCGTTGTCGTCGCCCGGACCAAGTCCAAGCCCTTTCGTCATGTCGGCTTGTGGGTCCATATCGATTGCAAGAACATCGTGGTCGCGAGTGGCCAGCGCCGCGGCACTGTTGATCGTCGCCGTTGTTTTTCCGGTTCCGCCTTTTTGGTTGCCGAAGGCGATCGTGGGGATGCCAGTCGATGGGGTGACGCCCCATCCACGAGGTGTCTCAGCCATGGTTCGATCATTGAATCAATGACTCATAAATCCATGTCAGACACTCAGTTGTATCTCTCTCAATGCGATTCTGCCGAATATCGTCGTTTGATGGGCTGAGGGGCGCAATCACCTCTCTTTGAGTGCCATCTTTGAATCAGTGACTCAATGATTCACTAAATCAGCACTTCACTGATTCATTGATTCAATGACTTTGTGATGGCCCCCTCGTGTTCTTGAGTCTCCAAGTCAATACTTCAGGTACTCACTGGTTCAGTGACTCAATGAATCCATGAGTCAGCGACTCCACATTCTCCATGACGCTAGGCAACTCAATGAATTCTGGACTCTTTGATTCCTAACTTCCGGTATTCAACACTTCATGGAATCTGTGACTCAGTGACTCATTGAGTTAGTTATCAACCGAAGAAAGACAATTGGAATGACTTGACAGATGGCGATTGATGTTACGTTCTCTCTCCGAAGGCTGCGTTAAGCTGGTCTCGCATGAACTCTCGTCGGACTCGACGAGAACGTGAGTCAGACAGGTAATTTTGCATCACCACCCGAGGATCGCTACTACCCTGCTCTGCAGCGATTTCGTCGACACCTTCGAGAACGCCTTCGAGGACTGCTGTATAGGTATCGTACCAGAATCGACGACAGAGCTGTGGACTTGGTCGTTCACCCCCAATCCGCTCGGGGAGATCTGCTTCCAATGCAAGATTTTGGAACCAATTCCGGATTGTATCGCGGGTCACGTACGGCGTTTCTCCCTGTGAGGAGGGGAACAGGTATCCAGTCCACGTATCGTCTTCCGCTAGCTCGTCGATTCGGGAGTCGAGCACGTCCATTCCGTACAAAAGAGACACTTCGCCGGGCCCATTCTTGCGGTTCTCGAACGTGATGAAGGGGACGTCGTCTTCGTGAACGTCACGCTGGAACTGCGAGATCTGGAGTGCTGCGACCTCACTTGCTCGAAGTCCCCAGCCAGCTAATGCTACCACGAGCAGCTCTTCTCGCGTCGTCTCGGATGCCTGCATCAGTTCCCGAATATGATTCGCTGAAAGCGAAGGAGTCGGGGAATCTTCGACTTCCCACTTGAATTCGTCGTAGAGGCCGCTGGCAGGATTCATCGAGGCGACCCGCCGCCCGACCAGATGCTGATACCACGCGTCGACGACGCGCCGCACCCGCTGGAGAGTCTGGGCACTGTATTCCCGTTCTGCTCCCTCATTCAACCAGTCAAATGCTGCATAGACCGCGTCAACGGCTTCGTAGGCTGGATTCTCTCGGTCCCGTTGAATCGGTGTGAGGAGGTCGTCCGTCCCGTTCGCCTCCTGGTAGGCACGTACGTAGAGGTTCAGTCGCGTTCGCAGAGCGTCAACAGAAGACGACGCCAGACTGTACCGTGATTTTCGCCGGTTGAGGAACTGTTCGAGGGCGTCGATTGTTGCATCATCCGATGTTGCCCATGTGTAGCCTTCTTCATTGTCACCGAGCTCGAGGTCCTCGTTCCAGAACTCTCCAAACGAGCGGTCGTGATGGCGACGGAGTGCGGCGAGGAACGCCCGCGCATCGTGATCTCGAAACCACTGGTGGGTAGGCTTCTCGTCTCTCGGGTCGATACCCTCTGCTTCGAGGCAGGGGGCAATCTCGTCCCAGTACAGGTCCGTGAAGTCCTCGAGCGAATACGAGGTCCATCGGACTCCCTCGAATGATGGCACTCGTTCAGCGTCGGTCTCGCTCTCCTGTTCGGCGTCCGATCGACTCATTGTAGCGGTCTCTGAGGGACTCGACTGTCTGAAACTGGATCGGTGCAAAACCTCGATAGAAGCCTGGTCGCGGCCCAGTATGGCGATTCTAAGAGTGGCATATTCGAGTTGTTTAGCGTTTTAGTCGGGTTCGTTATTAGTTTGTGGGTTCGGCTGACCGGGAGAGTCTGCAAAACCCACGCACTTCCTGGCTACAAAATGCGCCACGCGAATAAACCCTATATTGCGATACCCATTACAGGTGGTCGGTCCAAGACTGGTCGGGCCCGAAAAAGGGCAGGTTGACGGATGGCTATTGCTCCTTTAGGCGCTCCTCGATGGTAACGAGGTCGGCAAGGAACCGATGGGTCACGTCGGCATGGCTACCGGAGTCACCGTCGTACATGCGCAGTACGACCTCGCGGACGGTGGCTGGGTCTCGGTCGATACCCTCAGCCACACTAACCCACGCTCGATCAAGACGACTCTCGTTGTTGCTCCTGCAGCGGCGGCCGTCTTTCCGCTTACGAGGCGTGCCAGAGCGCTCGAGAAACTGCTTGAGGACGAGCTGGCGGTACTCCCAGCCGTTGTCACCCCGGTAAGGGTTCGGCCATACGTCGATGGCGACCTGTGCGCGTTCGTCGTCGAGGTGATTGGTAAGGAAATCTCGAAGTCCCATTCATCCCTTCCTACAGGGCGAGTCGGCTTATGATATTACACCGAGTTGGCGATTTGCTAGCGCTAGAGCTAAACGATGACTAGTGATAACTGAGTTGCAGTCGGAGATCACAGCTAGCGAAGCTCGAATAGGATTTTGCTCCTCGATGATCGAGGGATCGGTCAGCGGTCTCGATTGAGCTCGTTTCGCACCGCAGAGTAGAGAAAGTCCTCGACGTCCCGGTAAGTCGGATCGCTCACGACTTTCTCTTCGATTCTCTCCCACAGTTCTTCAGGCACATCGAGCTGCTTGCCGCTTGTCTGCACCTCCCGTAGGTCTTCCAGGTCGATATCGTAGGCTTCCTCGTCGTAGTCGGCGTTGAACGCGGCATCGGCTGCCTCGAGATCGGTCGCATCATCGGGAACATCGGGTGCCGACTCGGACTCGTTGATTACTGCCCGAAGATCATACTCCTCGTACGCCTCCAGCACATCATCGACGAAGTCCCAGTATTCCTCAATAGAAGCCGTCTGCCTGTTGGGTACGTCATAGCCGAGGGCCTCCATTCCCGCGACTGCACGCTTGTTGAGAATCGCGTACGTGTCTGGGGCGAGGACATGAAGTAATTCGGTCGCTGTGGCCCAGCCGAACCCATCGAGTTCCAGTACATCTTCCAGTGCGTCCGAATCCTCGAGAGCTCGTTCAACAGTGCTGGCGACTTCCTCGGGTGACTGCTTGTCGAATACGATGTCGTCGACATAGTAGTCGATACTGCGCCGGGGCTCGGTTGCCCAGAAGCCGTCGTGAGCCACCAGTTCCGCAAATGCGTCACGCGTTGGATTATCGAGGAAGTTCTTGGCTAGCTTGCGCTTCTCTGCGATGTCGTCATTCCGGTCGGGATAGTATGCCATCGTTGAATCCTCCACTCTGTTTTGAGTAGTAGCCATTTTCTCTCAAGACTAATACTCAACACAACATCGTGGATGTAGATGTATATAGTTTTCTCTAGTTAGAGAAACTAGAATCTCTAATCAGAAAAATCGCAGAGAAATACAGGCTCTCTCCGGGAAATTCACGGTGGGTTTGCTCTGAATCTCTGACTCCAGTAGAGAAGCAGATTTCCTGCGGTCCAGACGGCAACTTAATATCCAATATTCTTGACCAGGTCACGGGCTCAAAGGATTAGAGCTCACTTGGAGGAAGGAGCTCACAGAGAACGGGTGCTTGGTCAAGAAGCGAGTCAAAGAGCCGCTCAGTAGGTCGATATAACGCGTGGTGCTCATCGACGATGTAGGAAGATTCCTCATCATTTGTTTGGGAAAGGAAACCGCTCTGAAGAAGTGGAGTGAGCGTGGTATCCAACGCAGCATCGGCACGCCCAGACTCTATTTCCAGTGTACGACGCGTGAACTGTGAGCGGAAATTACGTGTGCAGCAGCCTAGCACATGGGCACGTCGATCAGCAAATAATTCATTGAGTGCCGTTCGGTGCGTGCGAGTCCAATAGTCGTCAAGGCTGACGTAGGTTCGGACGATCGGAGAGAGGTCATTAAGTGATCCGTCGGCGTGAACGATGCCAAGATCGTTGAGGGCGTGACGGTCGTGAGTATTGAGTGACTCACCGAGCGGATGAAGAACTGTTTGCAGGGCATCGTGGTACCGCGACGTTAGTAACTCTCCAGCAACGACGTGGGAATTGCCGATATTACGGGTGGGGTGGATTGCCTCGTGGTGATCCGGGTTTCGGTGTTCGACGTGGGTTCGTGGATAGGTCATCTGCGACCTCACACAACGTGCTGGCAAACATTAGCATGCCGGGCCTGCAAGAACTGAGGCTACAGTATCGACCCCGCTTACTCGGGATTATGAGATCGAGGCAGGCGGTCGCTGTTCTTCAACAGGGGTCACTTCGCTATCTGTCTCTGGGAGGTGTTCGTTGAGGTCATCCTCCTCCTGATCACCGAGCAGATGCTCGAGGACGTCCGCAGCTGCAGGAGAGTACAGCGGGCGGTTGTCGTTTCCGCAGCGGTCGTCCATCGTACAGGCGGGACACCCTTCGTCACGGCCACACGAACAATCAACGATGAGGTCGTGGGCACGCCGGGCGACGTCTTCGAAGTGCTCGTAAATCGAACGTGAGAACCCGAGACCGCCCTCGATACCGTCGTAGATGAACCAACCACTCTTCTCGGGATTTCCAGGAAGCCGATTCGTTGCGAGGCCACCGATGTCACCGCCATCGACTTTCAGTTCAAGTGGCGAGACGGCGATCATCGCGTGTTCGACGGCGTGAATCCCACCGAGGTACCCGTGAAGCCGCGGTGGGAGGTTGATGCATTCAGGATTGTGGTACTCCGAGTGCTTGTTGAGCATCGCCCGTTCGATGTCGTTGGGAGTCTCGGCCCAACACAGCTGGGTTCGCATTTCTAACGGAGGCACACCAGTTTCATTGCCCAGCTCGAGTACGTCCCCGCTTCCGATTTCTCGCTTGAGGTACGTGCTATAGTGGACAGATACCGTTCCATACCCCCAGTTGAGCGTGAACGGCCCGACCTCGCGCGAGTCCTCGACGACCGTGTCATAAATATTGACTTGGCCTTGGGACTGAGTGTAATAGCTCACATTCGCTTTCTCGAGCGAGATGTACGGCTGTGGGATGTCCTCTCGGAGTTCGACGACCTGATACTGCTCGCCCTGGTGGAGAACAGTTGCCCCTTCGTGGTAGTCTCTGTAGGCCCGGTCACGGCCGATCGGTTGGTGGTCAATCGATCCATCGCCAGCTAGTCGGACGTCGAAGGTGTTTCCGCCGGAGGAGTACAGGCTGATCGCATCCTGTGGGCGGTCGCGATGGGCGTACATCACGCCGCTATCGAGCGATCCTTCGAGGTCGCCCTTACGTCGGCCGTACTCCACGGCACGTTCCAGTCGTTCCTCGCCTCCGAAATCCTCTGCATCATCCCGTGTGAGGGGGAGTTCCTGCGCGGCGCAGTTGAGTTGCTGGAGGTACACGGGATTGTTGTCGAGGTCGACGACGGCGCTCTCGTGGTCTTCTTCGAGGACGTACTCCGGGTGCTGGAGAATGTACTGGTCGAGCGTGGAGTGGCTCGGAACGAACACTGAGAGCGCATCTCGTGTTCCTCTGCCCGATCGACCGATTCGTTGCCAGAACGACTGGCGCGAACCCGGATAGCCCATGAGGACGGTCCCATCGACGCCGCCGATATTGATACCGACTTCCAGGGCACTCGTCGTCGAGACGCCGTCGAGGTGTCCTTCCTTGAGTTGGTACTCCGTCCCCCGGCGGGACTGTTTGCCGTGTCCGGCATGGTAGGATGCGAGGTCCGGTCTTCCCTGATATCGGTTCTCTGGATCGCTGATGAACCGCTTCGCGCGATTGACGGACAGTTCGGTGAGCTTTCGCGAGTCACAGAACAGGAGCGACTGAACGTTCTTCTGGCACATATGCGCCCACACTTCTGGGGCTTCGACCGTCGCCGGACGCTTCGAAAGCGCCGGAGAGTCAATATCGTCAGTGAGACCGTCGTCACCACTCATCGGGGGGTCCCAGAACACGAGGTGACGGATGCCTCGCGGTGATCCGTCTTCGTCGACGACTGCCGCGGGCTCACCAGTGAGTGCGAGAGCGTGTTCTGTGGGATTGCCGATCGTCGCCGTCGTGAGAACGTACTGCGGATCACCGCCGTAGTAATCGATGATCCGTTGGGCGCGTCGGAGGATCCAGGCGACGTGCATCCCGCCGAGGCCAGTCCACATGTGGGCTTCATCGATAACCACTAGCGAGCAGTTCGAGTGGAAGTCTGCCCACAGGTGGTGACTCTCCAGATACTGATTCAGCCCGACGAAGTTCGTGATTACGACGTTGCACTCATCGCGGATGCGAGACTTTTCCTCGCTCTTCGTGTCACCGTCGTAGACGCCGACACTGATATCCAGTCCAAGCGTGTTACGAAGGAACTCGTTGAGTTCTTGCTCCTGGTCGCGACTGAGCGCCTTCGTCGGATAGACGATAAGTGACCGCGTCTCTGGATCCTCAAGGTATTGACGAGCGATGTGAAGACCGTAGACCAGCGTCTTCCCCGAGGATGTACTGGTCGCTACACACACGTTGTCACCGCGGTCGAGTACCTGGAGAGCCTCTGCTTGGTGGCTCCACGGGTCGAATTCGAGGTTTCGAGCGATCTTGGGCGGAAGCACGTCCTCAGCTGGAACAGTCTGTTCCTCACGAGCGGGAATCTCGAAGTTCTCGTGAACCTGCCCGAAGTAGCGGTTATTCGGGTAGGTACTCTCGAGCTCCTCGCCGGTGAGTTGGAGGATGTCCGTCTCGATATCGATGTCACCGTTGTTGGTGTTGTCCTTCGGGTTGTTCGTGAGGTCTGTCTGGCTGTGGTCGGTATCGTGGTCGTCGTGCATTGTTAGAAGTCCATGAGTCCGGTTTGTGTGGTGTTTTCATCAGCAGGAGCGCTGGCACGCTTGTGGCCGGGCGTTGCCTCAGCGATGGATTCGTAGACTGCAGCCAGCTCACGGACGTCTGCCTCACAGTATGCCCGGGCAGTGTCCCAGTCTACGTCACGAGCGCGCTCTGGAGACACGAGAAGCCGCTGGATGGTCTTCGCCAGTGATTTCCCATCCACGGCGGCAGCAGCCGAGTCGCGCCCATGCCCGAGAGCCTCAGCGACGTCTTCAACCCGGTTCGTCCGACCGGGGAGGATGGCGTTGTCTTTTCGCACGGCCCAGTCGAACAGGTCGTACTCGAACACGGAGTCCGACCAGTAGTCTGCGTACTCCGGTGCGTGTCCTCGGATGAATCGGCTGAGGTGTTTGAAGTCGAAGTTGTGGCCGTTCCACGCGATGAGGGACGTGCGATCGTACTCGCTGGCTAGCCACGCAACAAACTCTCGGGTGGCTTTCCCTGGGTTGTCTCGCGACGGTTCCGTATCGATGAAGTCCACGTACTCGTCTGTTTCAGGGTCGTAGACCCCGATGAGCCAGATGATACTCGGGTTGAGGCCGTCAGTCTCGATATCAATGAACAGCGGACTGTACTCTGCTGCGGGGACGGCTTCGTCTGTGAGACGGATCACGCATCCTTCGGACAACGCGTGGGCGCTCTGGCGGATGCTCTGCGCTTTCGACTCACCGATACCTCGAACCTCACGCAGATCGCGTTCCGTCGCAGCTGCGACGTCGTCACGCGTCTCATACCCATTCCGGGAGAGCTTCGGGGCTGTTCCCTTGCCCACACCCGAGAGCGCTCGGAGGCCGAATTTATCCGCCGGCGTCGTGGACACAGCGATGCGGCCACCCGAATCAAGCGAAAGGCAGGCGAGTTCGGGTGCCCCTTGCCGACGGGTTGGAGCAAGCCCGCGGACGGGAAGGCGAACGCTCTCGTCGTCGACGTCGGCCTTCCACACGAAATCGTAACTGGCCTCCATGGCTCCGGTGAGGAACGTCGCTTCTCGGTCAGTTCGGTGTTGGAAGCGAGCGAGGTGTTCGAGGCCGTCGAGCGAGACATCTAAAGAGACCGAGTCGGCGCTCGTCTGTATCTCATCACAAATGACGTAGTCGACGTCGTCTGGAATCTCCTGCCCGCTGGCGGTAGAGGCTCCACCAATGAAGTCGAGCGACCTGACGATGGACACAGTAATCCCGTCAACAGTCTCAGTGTGAACCGCGCTCCCCCGAGTGTAAATCACCGGGCACGAGGCGGTACGCTCGACAGTGCTTACGGTTCGCATATCCAACTTTTCTTCGACAATGTAGATGAGATCCGCATCGAAGTAATCGACGAGATCTTCGATGGCGGTCGTCGTAGCGTCGACTAGCGCATCACACCGGAGAGCAAGCAGACGTACTCCAAGGTCGCCCGCCATGTCTCAGTGGGTGGTTGTTCCCTGTCCCGGTTGGCTATCAGCAGGTTGTCCCTCGTTTCGCGTGTTGGTCATACACTCACTATCGTAACCCTCTGGCTTATACTTTCTGACTAGCAACTCTGCGATGTCCCTATCTTAGGACTTAGACGAATTCAAAAGTGGGTCTGCGGGGGTCCGTGGTAGCTATCAATCACTATGCTCTCACCAGCCAGTGGATCTATAGAGTACTGAAATGACTGAGTATAGTCTTCCCTATGGCTGAACAGGAACCTCTAACAGTTGCTTCAGAAGACGGATTGCGAGCCGCTTGTTTAGCGTCCGATTCGCATTCCCACATTGCGGCGAGTGAACGCACGATGGACACCCGTCTTCACAGGGACAGCTAGAGAGCATTTCCAACGTGCGCTCAAGCATTGTCTCCAGCTTCCTGAACGCTTCTCGAGTAAGTCCTACTCCACCTGGATGACCATCGTGGACGAAAATCGTGCTCCATCCAGTGTGTGCATGATACTCGGTCGAGAGCCCACCGACGTCGCGACGAGCACAGAGAATCTCGAGTGGGAACAAAGAGATCAGTGCGTGCTCCAGAGCGTGAATACTCGCGAGAAATCCGTCCTCTTCCTCACTCGCAGCTTTGATGTCCTGCTCGATCTGCGGCGGAATTGTGAAATAGAGCCCACGGGTGCGAATTGTCCGTTCAGGAAGCGGCTCGTCGAAAGCCCGCTCGACGCCGTCCTCATCTGATGGGTGGTCATAGAGCATGTATCCCGTCACTTCTTCGGCGACGGTGAGATCCGCAAATCCAACAGAGACAGTCTCCTGTGAGGCGAGACCGCCCGTCTTGAGCTCCTCTTCGATAGTAATTCGTTTCTCAGTGAGTGGACGGGTATACCCCATCGTGTTCACTGACTTCAGGAGCACACGGTCAGCATCGAATTCTGCCTCCGTCACACGATACGACTCCTTTTGATGATGATAGATTGCACCGGGGTGTGCATCACGAAGCGCATCGCCAAACGGCAGCGAGGTAAGTGTCCTATCACGCAGTCGATCATAAAGTTCGATTTGCCGATCATCGATAGAGCGGATGTCCATCGTGTGTTGCGGGCTGTCCTCTCCCATGTACTTCCACCGGGGACCGGTTCGAGAGCTAAATCGCTCTAGTTGGTCCGCGTCATCAAGAGACGCAACAGTCGCCGGATATTCAGCGCCAAAGTAGGTGTCATCACTGGTGCGCAGGAACAGCTCTTGAGCCGCACAGCAGACGTGGTCATCTAGTATTTGGGTGTTTGCGGGGTTGACTGCTGCTTGTTCAGGGTCGCCGTCGAACAGGAGATCCGGATTCGCCATACAGTACTGGTCTAACGGATTCGGGCTTGCTACGAGGACAACAAGACTCGGATTTTCTCCACGTCCTGCCCGCCCAGCGCGCTGGAATGTGCTCATGCTTGTTCCTGGATGCCCGTCGAGAAGGACGACGTCGAGACTACCGACGTCGATGCCGAGCTCGAGTGCATTCGTACTCCAGACACCTCGAATGGATCCATCGCGAAGCCCCGCCTCGATGGTGGTCCGACGTTCGTCCTGGAGTGCTGAGTGGTATGCAGTAACCTGGTCCGCTAGCTCGTGTTCACCACGCTTTCGAAGCTTGCTATCGCACCAGTTTGCGTACTGCTCGGTTCCCTGTCTGGCCCGTGTGAAGACGAGCGTCTGATACCCTCGTTGAACAAGATCGCAGAACAACCGCACCGTTTCTGGGTGATGGGAACGGCGCTCTCCGCCTATAATCTCGTTGTGGTGGGGTACTTCAACCGGGCTTGATGGTGGTGGACTCGCTTCAGAACTGCCTTCCGCATTTGAAGGTGGTCCGTCGGCTGTCGCCGATTCTGCCTCCAATTCCTCGTCTTCTCTTAGTGGTGGATTCCAGAATACCCACTGGCGAGGGCCTGTCGCACTAGCATCATCGTTGATTAGTGAGAACTGGCTGGGTTGCTGTCCAGTGACTGCTGCTGCGTGTTCGATTGGATTCCCGATAGTTGCAGAGCAGCAGATGTACTGGGGAGTAGAATTGTAGTACTCTGCCAAACGCGAGAGACGACGGAAAATTAGTGAGACGTGGCTTCCGAATATCCCTCGGAACTCGTGTACTTCGTCGACGACGACCGTCTCGAGCTGTTGGAAGAGCCACTTCCAGTGTTTTGGTGATTTAGAATATGGGAGCAAACTTTTATGGATCATATCGGGGGTGGTCAAGAGAACATCTGGTTGGCGGGCCCAGACTTCACGTTTCTCGGAGTCCGTCAGTAGTCCTGTATATGTCGCAACGTCGACGCTCCGACTCCCCTCAAGACCTGCAGCAATCCTGGAAATAGTATCTCTTTGATCGTTAATCAGAGCGTTCATCGGTGCGATATAGAGCGTCTTACCGTGGTGATCAAGAGCGCGCTCGAGTGCTGGCACCGTATAGGCGAGACTCTTACCGCTAGCCGTCGGAGTAGCGAGTACGACATTGTCTCCGTCTCGGACGACTTCGATTGCGTCCGCTTGGTGTTGGAAGAGTTCGTTGATATCGTGACGAGAGAGTGCGCTCGCTAACCGGTGATCAAGATCGATTGGTGAGGTTTCGGCCGAGGCCCCTGGCGTTCGCTCCTGATGGGTGATTTGCCCCTCGTAGTAGGGCCGGTTTCTAAGCCACTCGATTGTCTTCTCCACGGACGATTCTCGATTCACGTGATCGTATGTTGTGATTGTCTATTTTTCGCTCTACTGAGACGATTCCTTCGAGCTTCGGTTCACGAGACGAGCGACATACGCAGTAATGCGCTGAAAGACGCCCCTCTCTGTTTGCTCTTCAGCATCCGGTTCGGCGGTCTCTCGTTGCTGATCGCCCTCTCTGTGTTCTTCAAGGACCTTCCGGAACGTCGGATCGGGCTCAGTCGGCAACTCGTAGTGGTCACCCCGTGCGAGTGCTTCTTTCCGGGCGCAGTCCTCCTTGCACGAGATCCGTTTTTCATTATTGCTATCTTCTTGCCAGTCAACCGTACCAAAGAGAGCATCGTACTCCTGACTGCCAACGAGAGCTTGTGAGGTGATGCCGACTGCAAGCGCTTGGAAACGAAGGGCCAAGAGTGATGCCACGAGCCCGTTGTTCGTGGCCACGGAGGGCGCCCGCTCGTCACCTTCGCCATCATCTGCCAGCTCTTCACCGTCATCCAGGCCTTGGACGTATCCCGCTCCACGGGCGGTATCTGGCTCTCTGTCGTGAATCACGCCCTCTTCCTCATCTCCGTGGAACCAGTGGCCAGTACACTCGAGACAGGGATGTCCTGGCCCCGTAGCGGAGATGAGCGATCTAGACCCGATGTCGAGTTCATCCTTTTCGTCATTCGGGATGAGCTCGGTTCCTCCGTCAAGAACGGGAATGAGGTGAGCATGCGAAACCTCGTCAAGGAGGAATCGAACCCAGTGCGTGTCAGCGGCGTTGATGATGACATCGCAGTCGAGCAGTTGTGGAAGGCAAGCGTGCTCCTCGTCTTCCTCGACTACGCTTCCGTACTCTGCCTGTGCGGTGAACCGCGGGTTCGTCGCCGACCGCTCCGCGACTTTCTTTGCCACCTCGACTTTCGGCTTACCGACATCATCAGCTGAGGCGCCGTAAGACCGATTGAGGTTCGCACGTTCGAGGTAGTCGAAGTCGACGAAGACCGTTTCTTCAACGCCGAGACGTGCTAATTGTTCGGCGAGGAGCGAACCGACGCCTCCGAGACCTACGACTCCAACGCGGAAGCCAGCAAGCGTCTGTTGACCGCGTTCCCCCCAGAGCTCTACCGTTGAATCCTGAGCTTCTGAGTCGATCGCTCCGCCCGTACCAGCCGGCCCTGTAGCGTTCCTGATCGTTGGGAGCTTTTTGATTCGTTCGCCTACAACGCGGACCGCTGTTGCGTGCGTGAATTCACCTGTTTCCTCTCCGGTACGGCTTTCCCCTTCAGCCTTTGATGAGTTTGGATAGACGAACTCATACGCCCGAACCGACCATTCGCGTTGGCCAGTCTCGGGGTTAGGACGATCTGTCACGATACCCGCTGCGAGCGGGACCTCCGAGCCGAGATTCAGACCGATGTCGTACAGTTCT
>Ga0207720_100604_pt1 | contig 21600 bp, 34 predicted proteins | sample A23P2SouthBayCA_2_FD_187751 | JGI IMG/M metagenome (GOLD analysis project Ga0207720, IMG submission 187751) | Aerobic enrichment media microbial communities from Eden Landing Ponds, California, USA - A23 E3 (2) (SPAdes) | ecosystem: Environmental > Aquatic > Marine > Unclassified | place...
GTTCGCTCCTGACGTCGCTCACCGTTCCGGGCTAAAGTGAATCTGGTCTCGACGCCAGCATTAAGCGCGTTTTCGGTTGCGCCCCTCGCGGGCTTTCGCGTTCCAGCACTTGGTGCCGCCTGCGCTGTCGCGCGCCACACTGCGGCGCGCGTTCTCGACGACAGTCGCGCTGGACACGGACCCGCAGTCCGGGCCGGACACGAGAAACGGCTTAAAGCTGGCCGCTCGCTTCGGGCGGATCGCCGAGGCGCTCACACCGTTCGCGCCTCGAGCCCTGCCTCGCTTCGCTCGGCAGGACGCCGCGCGGTGCTGGTTGGGACACTTCATTCAGGCGCGCTCTCGCTCGCGCCCAATGGGCGCTCACGAAGGCGCGAGCGCGAGCGCGCAGATAGATCTAGTCGGTCGGTGTCGTCGGAAAACCGCGATGTAAGGGCATCGCGGTGGCAGGCGCGTGAACGCCTTCGGAGCGTACTAACTCCAATGTCTAGTAACAACTCGAGTAGCAAGGTGGTTACGGTCGATGAACAGGCATTCAAACAGGCGGACGAGCAGGCGGTCGATGAAGACGGTTTCCCGGTCGTCGACGAGACGCCGGAATTCGAGGCAACGGTCAAGCAAGAGGTCCAAGCAAAGGTGGATGCGAACCACCCAGACGGGATCGTCGATACGAGCGACGACCGGATCTATGGCGCGACCCTCGAGCAGGAAGAGCGGATTCGAGCACGAGAGGATGAACTCGAGCGAATCAGTGCCCAGGCCGGGCTGGGGCTCCAGGAAGGTCGTGAGAAACGAACGCGAGCGATCGCTGCGAACCAGAGCAAAGCGCGGCGTGTGGAATTCCAAAAACGGGCGGCGAGCGTGGACCCAATGGCGGATCCGGAGCGGGCAGATCCCCGTACAGAACTCTCTCGAGAGCAGCTGGCGGCCGTGAACAAGCAGTCGATGCGACTCGCAAAGCAGTTGCATGGGTGGTCGCGAGCGGCGATCAGCCGGCGGTTGAGTGAAGCCGTCGTCGGTGGCCAAGACCTGACAAGTGCGGTTGTCAACGTGTTCGAGGAACTGCAGACGGCGCCCGGACACGTCATCCCCATCGCGAAACTCGAGGAGGTTGCTCGAAAAGAGGTGAGCATCGAAGGGCGTGTCGAAACCCTGTGGGATCCTTCGCATCCGAGTATCGCACAGGTCGGGCTCATCGCGGACGACAGTGGACAGACGCGTGTGACCATCTGGAAGTCCTCAGACGCGCCGTGGATCGAGGAAGGCGAGCAGGTGCGGATTCACAAGGCTGCCCGGAACTGGCACGAAGGCCGTGTCTCACTGGCCGTGACTGGCTGGACGACGATCCACTTCCCGGAGCGCGGCTGCTGGTGGGAATAGCCGGGGCGAAGTCCCTTTTTTGCTGGTGTGAACGCAGTCACCGCCACCTCCCACCACCTCCACGGTCCGGGCTGCTCACGGCCGATGGCCGTTGCGCTGCCGGGCTTTCGCCACAGCATGAATCCGTCCCACGACTTCTTCATTCAGAAGTATGCCTGAAACTGAGTCGAGCAATTCGGTAACTACAGATGCGAACCTAACGCTCATCGAATTGACATACACGATAAATTTCGCGGACGCTAAGAACAATTATGCTGCTGCCGAGCGACAATTCTAAGATAACCAATAGAACGTTCGTCCTATTGAAAGACGACGCGGCTATCAGAAGTCCGAGAACAGAGAGAATGATATAAAATAAAACAGTCATAGCCATCCTGAAACACTCTTTCAACACATCCGCACTCACCTTACGAATGTCATCTGTATTCTGAGTGTCATTCTCCATACTATGATGTAATATTGGTTATGTGAAAAAGATAGTGAATTTACGCTAATCGATATGGGCTTGCCCTGTACTGAACGCGAGTTTCACGAAGAACTCTGCTACTGTCTCCTGAGAGAGGTTTCTGTGCCCCACGAGTGGGTGAGGGGCAGTCGGAGTTGCTCATTCATTGCCCTTCGTGAGCACCATGACTCTCAAAGAGGTTTACGAGACGACGTTCGACGAAGACGTCCAACCCGACTCGAGCGCCAGTCCGTGTCCCAGATGCAATGGCCGAGTCACCACCAACGCAGTCGAAACTCGTTGTGAAGACTGTGGTCACCTTCTCGAACCGCAACACCAGCAGACGAAGAAAAGAGTCAATCATGCGTAGATGGAACGCTATTAGGTGAAAACCAACGTATGTTGGAACAACATATTCACTGGAGTAACAACATGACTTCAGATAATGCCAGGATGTGATGGCTGTGGCGCTCATGTCACCGAGAACTATTTTCGGGTTTTCGCCGTTGATGGTGATCTGCCAGCATGTATCCATTGTGCCAGCAACCGTGAAGCTCGAGAAGCAGGACTCCGCGAGCAATAGCTTCTCAGCGATCTCATTTCCAGATCTCCTCTCCCGAACAGGAACCTACATCGAGACGTGAGACAATACAACCCACCCCCAATCAATGACTGATCGAGATTCTGACCTTGAGGAGCTTCGTCCGACCGGCGAAGCGTCGCATATCCCAGATGAGAGACTCAGCGAGTGTACTGACGGTGAGCCCGATCGACAGCGAGTTGCGACGGAGACGGATGGATATCCAGACACTCCAACGGAAGCGGATACCAAGTGCCGATCCTGTGGCGCACCGATCACAGCTGACCGGACCAAATGCCTGTTCTGTCTCACCAACCATCTCGAGAACTCCTCCTCAGAGACAGACGCACCAGCGACAGAATGGACACTCTTCGGCGTCGTCCACATGCTTGTCGAGTCATCGACGTTCTACGGCGCCGTCGCGAAAGGCGCGGCCGCTGCGACGCTCCTTACCTCGAATGCGACCGAACAGGCTGTCGACGACTGCACGATCATCTACGATCTCGAGGACGAGCCCGCAGCCCAATTAACCGATCGGTGGCCCGTGCTTCCTGCTGCAGCACAGATTACGTCCACTGGCGGTGAGCAACTTCTCGCGGCTGCCCGTGATCGAACAACATGGAGTGACCACCCAGCTGCAGGTGACCAAGAGCTTACAACGTATCTCTACGACGAAGGTGGGACTGGAATTCTCGACGAGCAGCGACTTGCGACGGTGCTCGACAACGCGGGTGATGATGCGTGGCTAGTCCCCGCAATTGCCCTCCAGCGGGCACCTCAAGAGAGTGAACCTGAGCATCAGGACAGTCTGATTCCGACCAAAGAACGCCTCGAGTGTCACCAGTGCGGACGCACAACCGATCATCGATTCAGCGGTCATGAATCAGTTCCCGACGAAACCTGGACCGGCCACGCAATCTGGGAGTGCCGGGTCTGCGGGACGCCGTGCTATGGGCCGAGCCCAGAATGAGTTGTTAAGAGCTGTTGATCCCCAGACAGCGAGTTGCAGAGTGGGTCCCCTCGCTGACAAAAGACGATTCGATGGTTGGACGAACATTCGATTGATGGACGCGAAACGATAGATAAGGCAGTGAGCTATCTGCACTTGTCCCATGAGAATCCCAGTTTCGACGAACAGACTTGTTTCGCTCACGCTCGCCGGCGCAGTGCTGACCAGCTTCGTCGCGCTCGCGTTGGCGGCCCCCGGGCTTGGAGTCGGCATTGATTCGTTGGCCGATAATGAGAACCCGACGGTCGCAAGCGACGCGCCAGCACCGAACGAGGACTTCACGCCGGCGGTCCAAAGTGGCGGCGGTGAACACGAGGACGATGAGTACGAAGAACACGAGGAGTATGAAGAGCATGAGGAGTACGAAGACGAATACGAAGAGCACGAAGAGGAGGACGACTAGTCATGAGCCTGGCGGATACTCTCACTTCCGCCCGTACACGACTCGGTGACGCTCGTCTCGAGTTTCAGTGCTGTGATACCGACTTCACCGTTCAGATGACCGGCTACCGCGCCGAGGTTGCAGCCGAGCGAGCGCGGCAAACTGCGCTGTCGCTCGAGGCTGAACTCAACGCGTTCGATTCTGAGAGCGCGGTTGCACGTCTCAACCGGACGGGACGCGTCGAGAACGAACACGTCTCTCGACTGGTTCGACGCGGCCTCGAGTACAGCGAGCGCACCGATGGCGTCTTCGACATCCAGCAGGGGGCGATCGAACACGACCTGAAGGCGTACCTTCGCGGCGACCGAAAGACGGTTTCGGCGACGTTCGAGACCGGGTCAGTGCGCGTCGACGGTGATCTTGTCGTCACCGAGACGGAACTCGATCTCAACGGCCTCGCGAAGGGCTACATCGTCGATCGCGCGGCCGCTGCGGCGACGGGGCCGGGTCGACGCGGCTTCGTCAGCGGCGGTGGCGATATGTCGCCGCCGACTGGCCCGATCGCTGTCGAGAGTCCGTACGGCGATTCTCGTCCGCTCAAAGTCCTCGAGACCGACTGGAACGTTGCCACCTCCGGGAACTATCGCCGGGAGCGCGATGGCATCGATCACGTCTACGATCCGACGAGCGAGCGGCTGGGTGCACGCCACGAGTCGGTCACCGTGGTCGCAAAACGCGACTGCATGGAGGCTGACGCGCTCGCGACGACGCTCGCTGCACTGCCGCTTGCGGATGCGCTCGAGCGTGCAGCCGCGTGGCCGGACCTCGAGGCGTTCGTGGTTCACGACGGTGTCTTTCGGACGACGGAGGGATTCGATGAGCACGTCGCATAGCGGGACGATCACAGTCGTCGCTGTTGTGTTACTTCTCGCAACGGTGCCGGTGCTGTGGGGGATCGCTGACGTTCGCGAAGCGCAAGCGGTCGACCGCAAGCAGTCGGACCTCGTCGACTCGACAGTGCCGACAAGACAGGCTCCGAATGATTACGACGGCGATGGGATTCGTGACAACGCAGACCAGTGTCCGACGCGAGCGGAGACGACGAACGGCTTCCAAGATGGCGACGGCTGTCCGGACGTCGTCGAGACGACGGGGGCCTCATAATGGAGGTCATCTGGTATCTCGACCGTGGCGCGGCGCTGGTCGCCTATCCCGCGCTGTATATGTCTGTCTTGACGGGGATTCTCTACACTGCGCGGTCGTTTGGCCCACTCTACCGGTTCTCCCGCCGTGTCCACATCGAGGTGTCGGTGTTCGCGATGCTCATGACACTACTCCACGGCGTCCTCGGCGTACTCGACACCTGGTTCATCGTCACTGGATCGGCCCCCCAGCCCGCGTACTCGACGACGTACCTGCTCGCCGGCGTCGTCGTCGGCGTTGGGGCGCTTCAGGTACTCGTCGTCGCGGTCCTTGGCTTTCTCGACGCACAGCGGTTCGAGCGTCCTTGGGGACCGCGAGTCGTCCACGCGTTCGCCTACGGTGGCTTCGTGTTCGCGACGATCCACGCCGTCGCCATTGGGACCGACGTCGCAGGGCTGATCCGTCCGGTCTTCGGCCCAGCGATCGCGTTCCTCGGCTACGTCCTGCTGTTGCGCCTGCTGGTGGCCAGCGGGCGGCTGTCGACGCCTGCGACCGCAAAACAATAGGTCAGTAGCTGTCCCACAGATTGAACAGCCGGTCGACGACCCGATCGGTGAACGTCCGTCGGTGGACGGTATAGAGATACTGTACGCGCTCTGGGTCGCGCAATTCGTATTCGACGCTCCGGCCCTGTCGCTCCTTGGTGACGAGATCCGCATCCTCGAGCTTCGAGAGATGCCACGACACCGTCGAGGGCGACCGCTCGAGGCGGTCACTCAGGTCGGCAGTCGAAAGCGCCCCCTCAACAGCGAGGTGGGCCACAATCCGACGGGCGTACTCGCGTCGCAGTGCGTTCATCACAGCCTGATCGACTTCGTCGAACTCCTCTGCTGGATAGTAGCGCGTGTACTTGCCGTCGTCTGACTCCTCGAGTAATCCCTTATCTTCGAGCCAGCGGAGGTGATACTGCAGCGTCCCTTGGGCGTACTCAAGGTCCTCAAGGAGGGCACGAAAGTGGCTCCCCGGATTGTCGCGGACGTACTGATAGATCGTTCGCCGTGATTGGAGGTCCAGTTCCGGCTCATCGCCCGGATTGGCACCCGTCATAGTCAGTCCCGACTCAGTGCAACAAAGAATGCGAGCAGTCCCACGAGGATGAGTGCCGCCACGCTGTGTTCCAGCAACTCGACGGTTTGAACGGAGAGATACGGAAGGAGGTAATACTCGAGGAAGACGACGAATCCGTAGATCGCGAACATGAGATAGCCGACGGCAACGACGGCCATGCGCCGGTCGCGTTCCCGTCGCCACGCCAGCGCGCTGAGTACCGCCAGCGCCCCACCGAGAACGAAGATTCCGAAACTGATCGTCTGCTCGAGTTGCTGAGCAAGCGTCAGCGCAACGACCGTCGCGACGAAATCCGAAGCCAGTGCTGCCATTCAGTCTGGATAGAGTGAAGGATCGGTCGAGAAAAAGAATTGTCGTCCAATCATCGAATTGTGTCGTTGGACCAGCACTGTCTATGCGACCCTCGTCAGGCGACGGGAACGTGTGGGAAATTTAATGGAAAGTCTTCCGTCAATGCAGTCCCCAAGCGCGGCGAGATTACAGACAGACCGAACCTAACAGAATTGTCGAGTTGAGTTGTCACGAACGTTAGAATACGTCTGTCCGTGGAGCGAAATTTCAAACCGTATCTTTCGAAACCTTGTTACAAACTCGTAAATGATACAACAATATGTCACTCTCACCAGATCGACAGCTCCAGGTTCGAATTGCTGGCGCACTTGCGCTGGTGGTCGGTGTCAACGTGATTGTCCTCTCAGTTCTCGTCTGGAGTGGTCTCCATGTGGTGTCTGCAAGCAAGTGGTCACTGCCGACTGAAGTTGGTTTTCCGCTTACTGTTGGTGCAGTTCTCCTCGGTGCAGTCGGACTCGTCGCTCTACAGGGGCGATACGGCTCACAAAAAGCCGTTGGAAGACTCTGCCTCAACGAATTCGATAGAGGAGGTCCACGAAACGTCACTGGGCGGGTCCAACGGCTGGCAACGCAAGCTAATGTCCCGGCCCCGTCGGTGGCCGTTGCCGACCGAGTCGAACCGGGCTGTTTGACCGTTGGGACGCAACGGTCGCCGACGATCGTGGTTACAACTGGGCTGCTCGAGCAACTCGACGACGATGAACTCGATGCAGCCCTCGCTCACGAGGTTGCCCACATCGCAAACCGTGATCTCCCAGTTGCGACTGCTGTTGCCGCGACTGTCGCGCTCGGGGATCAGTTGCTCGGGCGCGAGCGACTGCTCCGCCGCGTTCTCGAGAATACAGTGATGATAGGCATATTCACCGGGGTTGGAATCTTCATACTCGCGATTCCGATCTTGGTACTCGGGCTGGCGTACCTCGTTGTAAGTCTCGTTGCACGAGGACTACTCGGGGTGAACGCAATCGCGCTCGGATTGTTCTCGAAGACGCGTGAGTTTGCCGCCGATCGTGGAGCCAGTCAGCTCACTGGCGATCCGTCCGCAGTGGCAAGTGCACTCGAGACACTCGAGGACGAACGCCCAAAACGGGACGCACGGCTGCACGCGAGTGCGACGCTTGGAATCGTGCCACGTCCGCTATTACTCGACGAGGAGGAAGACGACGATGAGGAACACTGGGTCGAACGGTATTTGCCGGCGGTATCAATCGAAGGGCCGGAGGATCCAAGCGGACTGAATCGGGGTTTGGTATGGCTCTATGCGAGACTCGTCTCGCCAGTGATCGCGGAGGTGCGTCGGATGCTCAGATGGCGACCCTCGACGCACCCGGCGACCGAAACGCGGATCGATCAGTTGCGGGCTCTCGAGCGAGATCGACGGAAATAGGCGAGAAAATATTCATAGATCGAGTGAGTTCAGGCATCTCTAGTACACCCATCAATCATTTATCGTTTGACAGTCCTACAGTTCAGATATGGTCACGCCCGATCACCTTGCCCTCGAATGGCTAGCTAGTGGCCTCTTCATCACAGTTTTGGGCGCACTCATTAAATTCGCCGGCTGGACATGGTTGCTAGCCGGGTACAGCAAATCAACCTCACCGGTACCTGACGATGTGGTTCAGGATATGGCTGGTAACACCATTCTCCGTGTCGGTATCACCGTCTTTGTGTTCGGCGTGCTCGCGTCTGTGATAGAACCACCGTCGTATCTTGGCTTAATTATCGGAGCAGCAATCGTGATAGCCGTGCTCCGTCTACTCTACCGACTGAATACCTGGTCGCCGCCACAGACCGCCTGAGGCGAACCCGGGTTGGCAAGGACGACTGAGTGTCTTTGCTTGTTTGTCGACTGTGGTGAACACGGTTCGTCTATCGATTGCCGCTCTGAATATCAACCAAATAGTCAACAGATCCATACGGAATACTGTTTCATGTTTCGTATGGTCTTCGGACTCTCCGGAAGTCAGCTGTTCGGCGGGGGTCTCGCTGTTGTCGGGGCGATTGTTCTTGCGTTCAGTGGGCGGTATGTCTGGCGTTCGACCAGCATCTACAGATCGGAGCCCATCTCGGCACTCAACGAAGCGTCATCTGGGAAACTCGTTCGTGTCTCCGGAACAGCCCAACAGGGCGACGCCGATCTCCTGACCGCACCCTTTAGTGGAGACGACTGTCTGGCTCTCCGGTACGCTGTTGAAGAACGCCGACTGAGTCCGTACTTGCTTCCGTGGTTTGTAACGATACATGAGCTGGCGGGCTCGGACGCGTTCCGTGTCCGTACACCCGAGGCTGCAGTTGACATCGTTGAGCCAGCACATACAGTAACACTCAAACGCACTATTGTCGCGACCGTTCCGTCGAGCGATGAGCCACCAGAGCGGATCGCACGATTCGAGCAGAACACCGCCGCAGTACCGGTGGTAACCCACTGGCGATCGCCACCATCGCTCTTTCGGCCGATTACAAGAGCTCTTTCGCTTGGGACCCGCCGCTACAGCGAACAGCGTGTGAGGCCCGGTGATGACGTCACTATCGTCGGCCGCATTACTGAGACAGGTGACGGCATTGACCCACTCGTCGTCTCTGATCTTTCGGCTGGTCGGACGCTCCTTCGGATGGCCAAGATTTCACTTATCGGGCTCTGTATTGGAGTATTCGTTGTTCTACTCGGTCTCGTACTTGTATTACTCTAATCTTTGATCGTCGTGCGAATCTCTCGGATCTCATCCCGGATCCGCTGCCACTGAGTCAAAGTGCCAGGAATATCCGACTCTTGCTGATCGTTCCCACCAAGTCCGTCGTTGTTCGATGCTGCTCGATCGACGAGTGCCCGAATTTCACGGGGATCATCTATCGCCTGAAATGAGAGGTCATCCCCACCAGCGATCTCGAACTCGACGGAGCCGTACCCGAACATCGATCCTGTAATATCTTGGCCATAGGCACTGTTCTGGACCGTTTCAAGATTGGCCTGTGTGACATGCCTGGTCACTACCCCATGTTTCACGTAGAGTGCTTGGTCCGTTATCACGTACTGCGTGCCCTGTACAGCCAAATACTTCCAGAGGGGGATTGCTACACCGACCGGAACGACTGCGAGAAAGAGTAGTGTCTCCTCCAACAGACTGCTGACGACCCCGAAGGCGACGAGCAGCAATCCCGTTGCGAGTGCTGGAAGTACGGTCGTAATTCGCGGACGACCAGTCCACGTGGCTGACTCGTGGCTGTCGAGTGGGACAGCCGGGTCGATTGACTCCGTCATTGCTTTCTATCGTTCATCGGCTCGGTCCCTGGTCAGTTTCAGAGGGGTCAGTAGGCTGTTTAGTTCCCTCAGACTCGTTCAATTCGGAGTCAGTCTCGTTATTCGAGTGCCGCTCTTCTGAACTGTCGACATTAGGCATTGTGGCTGCAGTGTCGCCCACAGCACCTTGTTGTGCCTCGAGAGTAGTTCGGATCTCCTTGAGTTCGATGAGAATCTCATCAAGCACATCACGCTTCGTTTCACCGGATTCCCGAGATTCACCACGACTAGTTTTTACGCGCTTGTTGATGAGTTCCTGGACCTCACGGGGTTCAGGCACCGACTGGAATTGCATCTCAATACCGGATCCGCCAGCAGTCGAGATATCGACGTTTCCATAGCCGAACTGGGAGCCGAAAAACCCCTGGCTGTAGGAGGTGTTCTGGACCTTGCCGAAATCGATGCGCTGGACATCACGAGAGAGGATTCCTGTCTTCTTATACAGTCCATCGGTCGTCACAACGTACTGCGTATTCTCACGGTGAAGATAGGCCCCCGCAATGATGAATAACCCAACGAGGACGAGGGCTAGAGGCAGACCAATGATGAGTGCCGGGATTAGACTACTCTCATGCGGTTTCCCGGACCAGATGATCTCCTCGTCCTGATCAAGGGTTAACCAGTCGTCAATTTCGGGGTCGATAACAGAGGACTTGGACATACGTAACTATTCAATAGTTAGGTGTATTAAGCTCTCGACAGACCAAACTGCATCCACCACGCGTTTCGGTCACACGACTGTTTCGAATGATGTTACGTGCAACTGGTGTCTGTAGCACCTCTGGAGTCGAATGTACTAGTTGTCTCCGTACTGCTAATCAAGAAGCAGAAGGAGATATCCTATTCCAGGGCCTCGAGTGTCGCAATCCAGGGGAAGAACGGTGAAGGTGAACAGAGGGTGGAGTAGCGTTTCCGACTGACGAATTCTGCAGTCTGTCTCATAGATTAATTCACAGAAAGTATTTGATTAGTTAATACTGATACTGTTCTGTGCGCGCTACTATCAGTCGTCGATCTCTCGTTGTGGGCATTGCTGGCGGACTCGGTCTTATTGGCTCTGGTGGATACGTCTGGTCCCAATATTCCACTCGTAACCATCTCCAATTCCGTCCGCTTGAATGTGTAAATCGCTCCTCAGAATCAGTCGAGCCCGTCGTGACTGTCCAAGTGAACAGCGAACCGGTCTCTGAGCCAATGTATGATACACTAGCACCTGCTGGAACTGGGCACGATAATACGACTCACTTCAATGGCCCATGGATCAAACATCCCCAAGCCTACTCAATCCATGTCGAACTTAATGATGAGGAACTCCATCTTGAGAATGGGGAAATCATAGCGCAACTGCCAGACTCTGGTTGGGGAAGGAAGTGTGCGAGCGTGACCATAATTATTACAGAAGCGAAAACCCTCAATTCGAAAATCACACCATCCGATGTCTGCTAAATGCCCATCCATATCGATGGTTCCGGCTATTTACCGTCTGGTTGCCGGTCTTCTCCATGCAGGTGTCGCTATCTTCCTCTGGAACTTCTTCTCATATGACAATCTATGGGAACTTCTCTTGGTTAAGCCATCCTCAGGAGCGTATATTCTTATCGGAATGTTTGCCCTTGGATTCGCTCCAGTCCTATATTCCATGACGCAGAAGTCAATTTCGCCCGTTCTACTGGTCAGTGTATTACTAATCGTATCAGTCTATAGTGAGTGGCAGGGATACTTTACTAGCCCGTTTGGTGGGCCGGGACCATTCGGTGTATATATCCTTTCTTGGGTCGGCGTAGTCCTCCTTGCGGGTCTGGCAGGTAACATTGAACTCAAACTCAAACAAAGAGAGACAGCGTGAACACATCTTAAATTTGTACGTCTACTCACCGGTTTATTCAATCAAAAGGGTTTGAAACAAACCTCTTGCGAGTCTTTCTGTCATATGCTCCCTAACCAGCAACTCCGCTCGAGGCAGAAGTACGAGTTTCTGAAGGCACTCGCAGTCAATTCGAAGCTGTCCACGAGTCGAGTAACCTGATAATCGCTGTCGATGCTCCTACCGGTCCGGATCGTGCACCTCCGTGAGACAGGTGCGTTCCAGCAGTGATTTTGTGCGCCGATAATGGCTGCCGGCGCACTGAGTGAGAACAGACGAGTACTGACCAGAGCGTCGGCACAGTGAGGTACTCCAAGATGCATATGATCATTTACGCACTGGTAGAGGCATCGACAGCAGACGAGGCACTGTCAACCGGAAAGACCGTGTTCGACCGACTGGTTGGCGCAGAGCCGCATTCCTGTGCGGTGTTCGACTACTACGTCACCTTCGACGAAGAGGAGACGACAGTGGCTGGAAAAGCACGGTGGGGTGACCTGCCAACAGCTGCACCCGTTACGTCCGACGAAGGTGAAGAACTCCTCGAGCGGGCCTGGGAGACTACGACGGAAACGTTCCAACGAAATCTGAATCGGGTGAAGCAAGCACTCGAGGAACGCAGCGACGATGAGATCATGCGCGATGAGGGCCTCGCTCGGCACGCCTTCCAGCAGGTCGGTGCTTCCCGTGGTCCGTCGATCTGCCTGTATGATCAACACGCGACAGGCATCCGCCGTCGCGGACATCTCGATCGCCTCCTCGAGGAGACTGACGAGCGCGAGACGTGCTGGATCGTACCGGCAGATGTCCATTTCTGAGTAATCATGCCTCGAATCACGAACTGGACACGAGAGAGTCGAACACCCACGCTGGCATATCGAAATACGGAGACAGGTGCGCGAGCCGTCCTGCATCGTGCTCCGGACTCCTACGCATACAAGTGGCGGGCAGCGATTCTCGTCGACGGCTATCCGGTGTGGTCGCGTGGCTTCGAGACGAAAGAAGCGACCAGCGTTCGGGATGAACTTCGGAACCGCCCAGCCCCCGAACTCGCTTGTCCTGAGTGTCCAAACGACGACGTCATCGTCGGCCAGAAATCTGCGGATGGTGCGAAGGTCAAACGATGGTTTGACTGTCCTGACTGTGGCTACGAAGCACCTTCTCAGATCGTCTATGGCGCAGAACGCTAGCAGCAGGTGAGAGCGAGAGCGTAAGCTAATTGCTCAGAGCAACCATGTGTCTCGAGGAGCGGTCGCAATTTAACTAGTCGTCGTTACTTCGTTTTCGATCAGCTGTTCGAAATCCTCTACCCTCCTGTACTCGTCTCTATGAGCGAGTACGGCTTGCCCCTTTGGTGTGATTTCGTATAGCCCAGACCGTTCTTTGGGTCCGATTTTGCGTACGAGACCATAATCTGCAAGCGCCGGTAGCCGAGTATTGATGTTCTGCCGACTCTTCCCCGTGTGTGACTCGAGATTCGTCGCAACGTTACGTCCCGTCTCATCGAGTGCCTCGAGGATCAAGAAGTCTGTTGGGCGTCGGAGTCTCATTATCTCCATTCCCCATCCATTGTTGGTGATCATATCGTGATTTCATATCAATAATGGTGATTTGATAATAGTATCTGAGATTGCCGTTTTCACGACTTAGAAAATCCAGTGAGGATGTCCGCTGGTGAATCTACTCAGCGTGAAACATACGTCACTACACACGAATATTGACTGATGAGTCTCTCCTCGATCAGGTCTGCGAGTGGGTCCGCTTCGAAACGATAAAATAGACCAGTCCAGAGGGCGCTGCGAGTAGGCCAATAGTAAACCAGACACCCTCATCGGACAAAATTGAGAATAGCGAACGAGACGGCTGCATTATCGCTATCCACATGATACTGCCACTGACAAACATCAGTAGGAAAAACACTGTGCCAAGAAAAGGTCGTTTCCGTAGATACTCGTTCACTCTATTGGTCATGTTTGTAGTTCTGCGTATGTCGCCTACATAGTAATCGTTACACCGTACTGATCGCTAACTCTTCGTGCTACACTTACCGTTGCAAGTAGTCATCCCTCACTTGCGGAAAGGTCAGGGAAAATATAGTTTTTCGCGCTCCACAGGGGCGAAAGCGATACCCAATGAGCGATACATCAGAGAAACCTCGAAACTCGAGCGAACTCTCACCAGCCCAGCGGCTCGAGGCACCAAACACACGACTGATTGACGCCAGCATCGCGACGATCAACGATATGGACACGCTGCGAGCCTGCATCGCCTACGAAAACCAACACCAACAACGTGTCCCAATCCTCCGCCGACTCGAGAAACGGGCCAACGAACTCCGTTCGCAGAAGGACAATGACTAACTCGACACGTCATCTGACATTGTCTCTCACTGATAGCGTTCTATTGAGTATCTTCGGACAGACGCCATAATTCGCTGTGTACCACTGTCTCTGTACCCTTCTCGAGATTGCGGCAGGAGCATCAGAGATAGTGGCAGTTAACCCGCCAGCGCCCTCTGCTCTAGTTGATGTCTGATTCCGACTCTGCTCACGAGAGCCCACCGTCGTTACTCGGTCGACTCCTCTTTGGGAGTGGGCTTGCAGCACTCGCACTCCGCAACCTCACGAATCTTGACGGACGAATCGCCTATGCAGATGCCAAAGGTGTCCCCCTCGCAGACAAACTCGTCCCTGCCTCGAGTGGTCTCCTCCTCGGTGGCGGTCTTGGCATTGGCCTCTGGAAACTGCCCAAACTGTCTGCAGCCAGTATCGCCGCGTTCTTTATCGGCGTGACCCCAGTCATGCACGATTTCTGGGCTGTCGACGAAGAATCATACGATCAAGAACTCACCTCGTTCCTCCAGAATCTCGTGCTTCTCGGCGCCGCAATCGCCTTCTTCAAGCGAGCCCGGCAAAACTAACAGCACACGATTTTGCCTAGAGTGGCCGTCTCGGGCATCACTCCAACAGTTCTCGGAAGACACTGAGATACACAAGCTGTCAGCAGTTATCACTGTACCTCTGTCCCCGCCCGGAAGCTTGTGAGGTCGTCGATCCGCTCTTCGAGTGCTTCGATTTCCTGTTGCAGTTCCTCGACTTCTGTCTCCTCGCTGGCGGCAAGTCGGTCCTTCAAGCCCTGGAGACGCGACTCCTTGACGTTGTCGTCAACCTCTGCCTTGCGAACGTACTCGCTCTCATCGATCTCGTAGATATCGGACTCAGTGAGCGTCGTCACTTCGAGTGCTTCATCGACCTTCTGGCGATCAACGCTCATGACCCGCTCGCGGTCGATCCCTTCTGCCTCGAGCATCGAGAGAACGTTCTCATCATCTTTGAGCGAGCGGTTGCGGCGACTCGTGCGCTGGACGGAGCCGTACTGACCGGCAACAGGACGGTCGTGATGAAGCCGTGAGAGAAGTACATCGGCGACTTCCTGCCGAAAGTCGTTGGCATCACGCTGGACATCCGACAGCAGTGTATAGAGATTTACGAGGATGGCCGTCTCCAAATCAGGCAGGTCGGTTACGTCGTGGCGCTCGAGTGCATCGATCAGCAGCAGGGCATCCGAGTAGACGTCCAGACCGTCGGGTTCGGTGCGGTCGTCATCGGTGTCTGGTTCGTGTGCTGTGTCGGCCAGTTGGGTCGTTGTCGGCCCGTCTGTCTCGGCGATCACACCCGCGTCCTCGTCGATCTCGAACCGAGGATGAACACTCAACACCGCTGGATACGGATCAGCATCTGGCGGGAGCCGGTCGAGATCGAACCCATCGTGAGCGGTCTGTATCTGATGGTAGAGTGTCTCAAACTGATCGCGTTGAAGCGGGCGCTTCTCGTTTGACTCATCAAACTGGACGATAACACGGTGTTCCTGGATATCTGTGATATGGATGCGAGAGTGCGACAACGGTGTGATCAGTGTCGCGTCCGCCGGCAACTCATCCAGATGCTCGAGAAGCGTGTGCCAACTGACGCTGAATGGCATACGGGGAGTTATGCGCCGTCCCGACTAAACCTTGTTCTCGACGGGTGTCAGAGAACTCTCCGACTGGTTTGATCCACCGACTGCTGCGGTGAATTAGCCGGTAAGTAGATGTGCGGACTATGCAGTAAATATTTTTAGGTTGACATCAATTATCTTCATATGGATGCCTCATTGAAAGCCAGAATATTTCGGACTGACTTATCGGCATGGAACAATAAATGGTATGTTATTTTTGGGTCGCCGATTTTTGCGGCTATCGGTGTTCTTCTCGGCTGGTTATTTGGTGTTCACCTAGTTTCTTCCGAACTGGGAGTAGTACTGATTGCGAGCCTATTTGCAGGGGCGACAGTTCTGATAGGAAATACTGTGCTCGCTGTCATTGATAGTAGGTGACTTTACACGTAGTCTTTTCCGGCACTTATTCTACCTGTACTTGTCGATTCGGGAGAACTCAATATGGACCGTGTGAACAGTTCGATGACTCTCTCTACGGAGAGAACGTGAGCAGAGCGAGTCCAACACCATGGGTGAACCCGTAGACGTATCCCACCTGGTACGGAGAGTCGACGTAGCCGTACGTAGACGCCAGTGCACCCCATCCGCAGGAGTTGTTTGTGCGCCGGTGATGGGCGCCGGCGCACTCGTGCCGGAGAGGAGAAATCGATGTCAACCAGAAGTCAACTCCGATTCGTCCACCGAAACGAGTCTGCAGCAGAACAGGATTCAACCAATCGCATCGCACAGGTCTACCGGCATTCCGACGGCTATCCCGAGAGCGTCCTCCGTGACCTCACCCAGCTCAAACACCTGCTCGAGAAGACACGAACGGAACGTGGCCCCAGCTACGCCGCTGCACAGTTCATCTTCCTCGAGATGCTCTCGAGTATGAGCCTCTACGTGGACGAAGGACGTGAGCGAAGCATTCGCGCCGATCAGCCGGATGACTTGCTGGGCCCGTCGAACATGGCACATCTCGAGCAACCGTTGTTCCTGCTCGGTCATGGTGTCGAAAATCCCGTCAACGGCATTCATGGAGATGAGGAGTACCTCTACGTCGTCGAACTGCCAACGCGAACCCCATTCGATGAACCGGCCGAGTGGACCGTCAAGGTGAGCGACCACGCCGGCTTTCCGCGGTGGGACGGGCCGACAGACAGCGCGTTCGAGCGAGCCTCGTGGCAGTTTCAGGGGTCGCTAGAAGCCGCTCTCGAGGAACTGTAGGTCGAATTCGCGGAACAGTTGGTTGGCTCAGATTACGCCACTGCCAATGAGGAGTCCAACGATCACGAAGAGCGACACGAGAAGAGCGCCGGCCAGCGGCTTGTTCTCCATCGCCTTCTCGTGGACTGGCATCGCTGCATATTCTGTGCGGAACGCCTCGAGGTTGTGGTCGTCGTAGAAGTACTTCGTCTTGAGTGCGAACCGTTCGGTGACCGCACAGCCTGTACAGACCGGTTCGCCCTCAAGTCGCTCAGTTCTGATGTGACTGCCACAGGCAATCGCGCCACAGTTGGCACAGTAGGTGTAGGTTTCGTCGCTGCCGCTCGTCTCACAGTGGACACAGCGGTGGATACCGTTCTCGAGAGTTACCCGTGACGGCCCCGCTGCATAGTACTCGTAAGGGTACGTGTACGCCTGCAGTTCAGTTGTCTGTCGGACTTCAGGCAGATACACTGGTTCGATCGATTGAACCGAGATATCCGAGAGGTTCGGCTCGCAGGTCTTGTTGTATGTGACGTTGTTATCACCGGTGTAGGTCACTGTCGTCGTGTGGTAGTCTTGCAGTCGGTCGACGGCCCACTCCTTGTACCCAGTCTGGGTCTGTCCGAACCGGCGTTCGGTGACTTGATCAAAGACCGTCTCAAATCGATCCTGGTCGAGGTCGACTGTCGTGTGAAGATTCTCGGTGACGAGCGTCGCGACATTGTCATCGGCTACCTGTGGATAGCCGCGTTCCGCATGGACAACGAACCGTGTTCGCTCGTTGATCTGGTGGATGACACCCACCGATGTCTCGAAGACCGCATTCGTATCAGCAGTAATCGAGACGACTGGACGGAACGTCACTTGCGAGTGTGGCTCCGGAAGGTCGGATGCCGCGATGTTCTCGATGTCGCGGAATGCCTCTCGAACAGGTGCATCGACAGTCGCCGCCGGGTCGTAGGGACGTAGCGTCTCATCACAGAGGATCTCGATGCGGCCGTTATAGAGGTCAAGACCGATTTCATCAGCAATCTCGCGGAGCTCCGTGCCGTCGATCAGCTCGATAGGATAGGGATCGCCGTTCTGCTCGAGGCGGGTAGCGTACTCTTGGGCAGGACTGGTGAACCGACCTGTCGTGACGACCATTCCGCGCTTGGGTCCGTCGAAGTCAAACGTCGCAATGGCCGAATGCAGTTTCTGGACGACCGGCCGTCCGACAGTCCCTGTATGCTTACACTCGACAACAATCGCTCGCCGAGTCCCGTCGACGACCTCTTCCATCAGAATGTCCCGCCCCTCATCAGCCGTTTTTGCGGCCTGCCGGACGTTTTCGTAACCGAGGTTTCGGAAGACGTCCTCCATCAGATCTTCGAACTCAAACCCAGAGAAATCATCTAAGACTGCCATTTCGGAGATATTCAGAACACATTACTCAATTGCTAAATATGTTCTGAGTTGCTTGAATGTGTCAGATAGCTCTGGGCAGTGTTGGATATTCACCCAACATACTTTTGCTGTTGGGGAACATCCCAACAGATGAGGGATGGGTCATGAACTCACGCATCGGTATACCCACGTCGAAGCCGGACTCGTTGAAAACGTCGTTATACGACGCACGACCGATACAAACACCTACCCGTCCGGCTGGAAATACACACTTCACCTGGGCACGCTACAGGACCTGACGCTCATCCGCTACGACAACGCCCACGAAGATACCAAAGGCCATGAACTCCACACCGCTGCTGGCGACACTGATCTCGAGTTTCCTGGAATGGAAGAACTCCTCGTGGAGTTCTGGGCCAATGCTGACGAATACTGGGACACCGCTGGCGGCAATCCACCACGTCCCTATTGAAAACCACATTTCCACACCAACCAATGACCACACTTCACATCACCGTCGGCGATCGAGCACAGATTCGTAAGGACACTCTCCAGTTCATCCAAGACGCCGAAGCTGATGAACTAGATCAGAGTGATGAGCAGGCAGTCCTCCAGTTCGGTACCTACGACGATCTCGTTGACAGTCTCACACCACTGCGTCTCACTCTCATCCAAGCAATCGCCAAAGAGCACCCCTCGAGTATGCGTGAAGCTGCACGGCTCGTCGATCGCGATGTCTCTGATGTCCATGCAGACCTGAAGCACCTCGAGGTGCTGGGTATTCTCGAACTTGAAGAAGGCGGCCCTGGTGGCGCAATACAACCAATCGTCCCCTTCGATAAAATCGAGATGCATATCCACTATCCCCTCCTTGACGACGGCGACGCTGACAGCACTCCTGCCAGTGCAGATTAGTCATCTATTTTTTGTTTGTCAACAACAGGAATCCCTTGCAGAAGTTGAATCACTGCTGATTGGGACAGCGTACGATGCATACCCAGCGTCGCTCTCGAACAAGAGCGGAACACCAGACGACGCGCCAATCAAAGTGGAAACTCCGGTGACCGCTGATTAACGACTCACCAGCTGCTCGAGCCTGGCGCATTTTGTGAGACCCCCAGAGGGCCGGAGGTCTTCTCGAGTTCAGTTCGATTCGATTCGACTCGAGAAGCACTGATCAAACATGGCTACGAGCAGCAGCTCCCGGGAAACGTTCGACGATTCGGACACCCGGCACGACGAGATGCACAGCACGATCGAAGCATGGATCCAGGACCTCGTCGACGAAGTCGATAACGCCGTCTCGAGCGAGCAGTTCACAGAGTGGTTGGATGTCCAGAGCCGCTTCCACGACTACTCGCACCGAAACTCGTTGTTGATCAAACTCCAGTGTCCACAGGCGACGCGCGTTGCCGGCTACCGAACATGGCAAAACGAGTTTGACCGGCACGTGAAAGAAGGGGAAACGGCGATCTGGATCTGGGCGCCCATCATTGCAAAACAGTGTCCAAACTGTGGGAACTCGCCGTCGTATCACGAACGCAGTGATTGTGAGTACGATGAGACACCGCCAGATAGCTGGGAGAAAGGACTCGTGGGCTTTCGACCAGCGCCCGTCTTCGATATCTCACAGACTGACGGCGAGCCACTGCCCGACCTCGAGACCGAAGCAAAGGGACAGGCTGACGAGTTGGTTCCCGCACTCCTCGAGGCAGCAGATCCCCTCGAGGTGGACGTAGAGGTCGTGCCACCCCAGGACTGGTCGCATGGGAGTGCCAAAGGAATCTGTGAGTACCGCCCTCAAGAGCAGCCACGCATCGCTGTCCGAGATCGTGAGAACAACGCTGATCTTGCCGTCACGCTCGTTCACGAGTACGCCCACGCGCTGTTACACAGTGGCGTCGACGACGAGGCTGAGCGATCAAAACGTGAGCTCGAGGCCGAAGCGGTCGGTTACATCGTTGGACGGTACTTCGGGTTGGATACCAGTGGATCAGCGTTCTACCTTGCCGCGTGGCACGGTGACGAACCGGAGACGATCCTCGACCGGCTTGAGCGAATCAGTTCGACCGCCCAGGAGATCATTGACGTCATCAGTGAGGTGGTCGACGATGAGTGATCGACCGCTTCTGCTCGAGATCATCACTGCACTCGAAGAGCAGGGTCTCGATCGGGACGAGTACCAACTACAGCGGATGATCGACGTCGAAGCCCTCGAGAGGCTTGCAGACTCAACGGGCCCACAGACTAGCACTGATCTCGAGATTCGGTTCTCGATTGATAAATTCCGTATACTGATCACAGGATCTGATGTGACTGTCTCCAGAGCATCGTAGAGTGAGATTGCATTGTCTGTTCCTAAGAACGCAGACACTCTTTAGAGATCCAGGCGGCCCCCAAAGATTGGATGCTGACGGACCCCAGAAAGATGCAGACAAACTCGTCGAACGCGGCTACGTCGTCTTCGATACGAGCGCTGCGGCGACGCAGCGCCTTCGTGACCTCGCCACCGACAAAGACACACCGATAACGGTGCCAGAGACGTTCGATGTTGGCGAACAAGCAGAGTCAGAGGGAGTGTGGACAGGCTATCATCGGAATTGAGGACGTCGCAGTTGAACGCCGACCAGCAGCGGTATCTACGCTTTGCTCGAGTACTCGTAAAGGAACTTGGGTTTGAGCGGGACGTGTTCTACGGCGAGACGTGTGCTGATGCCTGGACCGATGGCAGGACATATATCGTGATCACCGACTCGGCAGTGACGAGCCACCAGCGTGCAGTCTGGATGTGCGACCTGTATCTTGTGCTGTTACACGAAGCCGCTCACGAGACTTCGAGTCGTGTTCGGCCCTCGAACGGGCACCACTTCGAGAGTTCGTTTCGGTCGCTCGTGGAGGATTCAGGTAATCGAAGTTCATTGTGGGGCTTGTTCAACAGGTTGTCGACAAGGGGTTTGAGTCCGTATTCGAAGGGTATGGGGAGGAGCTATAGTAAGATGACAGAGCGGAAAGACAGGGTCGATTTTACTCACCTATTTCACGCATGTTTTAGTTGTAGTGTAGCTATCGTTCAAGTTCACTGCCACCGCAGGTATGAACAGGCGAGCGGAAAATCTCGCGAATCAGACGAAGCATTGATTCATGTGCATCTGGCGGCATCCCGTCACACCAGGCATTTGTTCCGCCTACGATCCCATCGATACTACCAGCCATCGATGCCTGAACAAGCATCCGACGCTCTACCTCGGGATCATGTAATACGGGGGTCTGCGTCACGTGTGAGAGACAGGCTGCGATCGCGTGCCCACCCCAATTCGAAACCGTTGCCGGAACCAAGAGATCCGTTTCAATGTCCGCTGCTGTCCCTGCTCCACAGCCACACTGACATTCGTCCCCGTACTGGATCTCATCTTCGACTGTTTCTTGAACAAGACCCATACCGACCTCATT